>Ga0209373_10001098_pt1 | contig 34808 bp, 33 predicted proteins | sample Higcelweek5metaG_FD_187173 | JGI IMG/M metagenome (GOLD analysis project Ga0209373, IMG submission 187173) | Freshwater pond sediment microbial communities from the University of Edinburgh, under environmental carbon perturbations - High... | ecosystem: Environmental > Aquatic > Freshwater >... | reverse complement strand
GCGGTGATAAAAAAATGTAATGAATACAATTAAATCGATCTCGCTTTTATTACTTCTCTTACCCGTCGGACTGCTGGCACAAACAGTTTCGGGTACCGTGTTCGATAAAAGCCTGGTGGAGAATAACGCCATGACGGGTGTTAATGTTCATTGGGCTGGTTCACAAATTGCCACCACCACTGATACAAATGGGAAGTTCAATCTTTATAAACCCGACTATTATTCAAAACTGGTGATCAGTTTTGTGGGTTATACTTCTGATACAACAATCATTGAAAAACCACAATCCGACATGATCCTGTATTTGACACCGGGAAACACTTTAAAGGAAGTGACCATTTCACAGCGAAAAGCAGGAGCACATATCGACCGGATGAATACAATCCTCACTGAAAAAATCACCTCCTCAGAGTTAACGAAAGCGGCCTGCTGCAACCTGGCTGAGAGTTTCACAACCAACGCATCGGTCGATGCCTATTATTCAAATGCCGTAACAGGAGCTAAACAGATACGACTCCTTGGCCTCGATGGGATTTATGTTCAGTTGCTCACAGAAAATATTCCGAATATGCGCGGGATAGCCAGCACCTATGGATTGTCATACGTACCGGGCCCCTGGATGGAAGGCATTCTGATTTCTAAAGGCACTTCATCAGTTAAGAATGGATATGAATCAATAGCCGGTCAGATTGACGTGGAATACCTGAAACCCAAGAACGCCGACCCACTTTTACTGAACCTGTTTCTGAGTGATGCCGGGCGTACGGAAGCCAATTTTGTTTCAGCCCTTAAAGTCAACAAGAACCTGAGCACCTTGCTGATGGGGCATTACAGCGGAGACCAAACGAAAGAAGATCATAATCAGGATGGCTTTCTGGATGAACCTTTATACCATCAGTACAATGTTCTGAACCGCTGGTACTATGAAAACAATCATATCAGGATGCATGCCGGTGTTAAACTACTGAAAGAGGATCGGTATTCGGGCCAGATGGATTTTAACAAGGATAGTGTAAGAGATGCGTTACACCCATATGGCATCGGCATCTTGACGAAGAGAGCGGAAGGTTTTCTGAAACTTGGCTATGTGTTAAATAATGAGATGAAATCGAGCTTTGGTAGCATTAACTCGGTCTCTTTTCACGACCAGAATTCATTTTACGGAACCCGGAAATATCAGGGAAGTCAACTTAATTATTTCCTGAATCTGATGTATGAAACTAACCTTGTGAATGAAAAGCATTCATTGGTATCAGGATTCACCTATAATCTGGATAATTATGATGAGACTCTTGATTCACTGAATAATGACCGTTATGAACGGGTGTCAGGGGTTTATTCAGAATATTCATTTAAACCATCGGAGCATTTCAATCTGATGACCGGCATCCGGTTTGATTACCATAATCTATACGGATTAATGTTCACTCCTCGCCTTCATGCCCGCTATGATATTAACGGACAAACACATTTTCGGCTCTCGGCTGGGAAAGGATTTCGTTCACCGATGATTCTCGCGGAGAATAATCACTTTCTGGCAAATTCGAGAAAAATTATTATTGATCCCGATTTGAAGCAGGAAGAAGCCTGGAACTATGGCCTCAGCGTTACGCAATATATTCCGATAGGCGTTCAACCAATGTCCATAGCCATTGAAGGATACCGGACAGAATTTTTAGAACAGATCATTGTAGATCTCGATACAGATGTGAATGCAGTCAGGTTTTCAAATCTGATTGGGAAGTCTTACTCAAATAACCTTCAGGTTGAGGTGAATACCCAGTTTATTAAAGGATTTGAGGCCAAATTTGCTTACCGGTTGAGTGACGTGAAATATGATGTCAATCAGCAGCTGGTAACGAAACCGCTCGTCAGCCGCTACAAAGGATTGGTTGTTCTTTCGTATCAGACGCGGTTGAAAAAATGGCAATTCGATTTTACCTGGCAGTTGAACGGACCAGGGAGAATTCCAACAACATCCGCTAATCCGGAAGCTTATCGATTGGAGAATACATTCGACGCTTATCAGGTTATGAACCTGCAAATCACCAGATATTTCAAGACCTGGGAAGTTTACGGAGGTGTTGAAAACCTGTCCGACTATCGTCAAATGAACGCGGTTATTGGCGGTGATCAACCTTTTGGGGAATACTTTGATTCTTCATTAATTTGGGGTCCTTTACATGGTCGTAAGATCTTTTTAGGTTTCAGGTTTAAAATAGCGAAAGAAGAGTAACTGGCTATGTTCCAGGACTTATCATGTCGTTAACCAGAATATTTATTTAAATATATTAGGATATGAAAAACTCAATGAAAGCTTTTGCCGCCTTGGCCCTGATGTTGGTTTTGATCGGCCTGCCATCGCACCTCTTTGCCCAGGATAAAAAGCAAAAACCAGCTAAAACCGAGACTATGAATTGCTGGGTATCGATGTCATGCGAGAAGTGTGTAGCCAACATCGAGAAAAACATACCGTTTGAAAAAGGGGTAACTGATCTAAAGGTTGACCTCCCCACCAAAATGGTTGCCATTACCTACAAACCCAATAAAACCAATCCTGAGAAACTTGAAAAGGCTATCAAAAAACTTGGGTATAAAACGGAAATCATACCGGATAAAAAGAAAGAGTAGGGAGCCATTCGACCCTGCCTGAAAGTTAAAAGCAGGACCTGTTACAAAACCCTGGGTATCAACCCGGGGTTTTGCATTTTCTGGTGGTTTATAAAATATGGTTTACTGACAGTTTAGCCAGAACTGTTGCTACGGTGCGAAAGGCTTTTGAGGAGGCCAGACTATTATTTCCAAAAAAAATTGTCATTTGTATAATTATGCATATCTTTGCACCGAAATCCTAATAATATACAAATGGATCGATTAACACGACAGGAAACGATCATGCTGATTCTTCGGGACCAGTGGATCCGGAATCAGGAAGAGCTGCAAAAAGCTCTTGAGACCAAAGGTTTCGATGTGACCCAGGCAACGCTTTCACGCGACCTGCGCCAGTTGCATGTGATGAAAATCATGGACCCGGTAAGGGGATCAAGGTACGTTCTTCCTGAAGATAAGGACATGCGTGAAGCGATTACCCGGCTTCCGGATCATCTCGACGGAGTCATTTCCATTGAGTTTTCGGGTCAGTTTGGTGTCGTTCGTACCTTACCCGGTTTTGCCAACGGGGTAGCTTTTACGCTGGATTATCAGCAGATTCCGGAAATGATGGGGACGATTGCAGGTGATGATACCATCTTGATTATCATGAAAGAAGGTGTTTCTAAAAATCTCATGGCGGGCATACTCAGCAGCCGTTTTCCGGGAATCTCACAGAAGATGTTGTTTTAGTTTCAATAGGTGAATAATTATACACAATTAAAATAGATGTTATGAAGAAGAAAGTTGTATTAGCCTATAGCGGTGGTTTGGACACCTCCGTGATCCTGAAATGGCTCATCAACAAAGGTTATGAAGTGATTTGCTATGTAGCCGACGTAGGTCAGGATGAAAATTTCAAAGAAGTAGAAGCTAAAGCACTGGCTCTGGGCGCACACAAAGTATTTGTCGAAGACCTGAAAAATGAGCTGGTTGTTGATTATATTTATCCCGCATTACGTGGAAACGCCCTGTATGAAGGCCGGTATCTCCTGGGTACTGCTATCGCACGTCCATTGATTGCTAAGAGACAAGTGGAAATCGCCAAAAGAGAAGGTTGTACCTATCTGTCGCATGGCGCAACGGGAAAAGGCAATGATCAGGTTCGTTTCGAATTTGCTTTTTACGCTTTGTTCCCGGAAGCAAAAATTATTTCTCCCTGGAAAGATCCGGAATTCCTGAACCAGTTTAAAGGAAGAACCGATCTGATGCGTTATGCTGAAGAGAACAACATTCCCATTAAGCAAACGATCGCAAAAAGCTACAGTGAAGACGATAACCTGTTGCATATCAGCCATGAAGCCGGTATTCTCGAAGATCCGGGAGATCGCTGCCCTGATCAGGTTTATTCAAAATCATTATCGCCATTCCAGGCCGCTGATAAAGAGACTCTTGTTGAGATCGAATTTCAGAACGGCACTCCGGTGAAAATCAAAAACCTGAATGACGATACTGAAAAGACCGATCCACTGGAGCTTTTCAATTACGCCAACCATATTGCCGGTGTTAATGGTATCGGTCGTCTCGACATGGTCGAAAACCGTTTTATCGGAATTAAATCACGTGGTGTATACGAAACTCCCGGTGGATATCTGCTGTGGGCTGCTCACCGTGATCTCGAGGGAATTGCCATGGACAAAGAGGTTATGCACCTGAGAGATATGCTGATCCCGAAATTTTCAGAACTGATTTATAACGGATTGTGGTTCTCTCCGGAGATGGATTTCCTGATGGCAGCATTCAACAAAAGCCAGGAACAAATCACCGGAACGGTGGTCGTTTCGCTGTACAAAGGCAATGCATATCCGATCAGTCGCGAATCACCAGTCAGTCTGTACGATCAGGACCTTTCATCCATGGATGTTGAAGGCGGATTTGATGCAACTGACACCAAAGGATTTATCAATATTAACGCTATCCGCCTGAAAGCCCATTTTCTGGTTCTCCGTAAACAGCAACCCTATCAATGGCGTCCGGGAATTATAAAGGAATAATACTATGAAGCTGTGGCAAACTACTGACTCTCTGGATAAACGGATCGAAGCATTTACCATTGGTAATGACCCGGTACTGGATCAGGAATTGATTCCCTTCGATTGTCAGGCTACAATAGCGCATGTGACCATGCTCGGAGAAATCGGAATTCTCGAAACCGGGGAATCCGAAAAGCTCATTGCAGCATTGAATGAACTCATCAGCTTGCATGCAAACGGACAATTTCATATTCAGCCAACTCAGGAGGACGGCCATACAGCTATTGAAGAATTTCTGACCTGCCGGTTGGGTGACATCGGGAAAAAGGTGCACACCGGCAGGTCGCGAAATGACCAGGTACTGACAGCAGTCAGGCTGTTTGAAAAATCAGCCATTGAAGAACTGATCAGCCTGGTTGAATCATTGGCCGGCGCATTACAAAAGTTCGCCGGAAACAATGCCGGATTGCCGTTGCCTGGTTATACCCATACCCGTAAAGCTATGCCGTTCTCAGTTTCTGACTGGGCAATGGCTTTCAGTGATGCCCTGTCAGATGATCTGAAAATGCTTCACGGAACGTATGAGCTGATCGATCAAAATCCGCTGGGTACCGGTGCCGGATATGGCGTACCACTCCCTCTGAACCGGAAAACAACCACTGACCTGATGGGCTTTTCGAGAATTCAGCAAAATCCGATGTATGCCCAAAACAGCAGAGGTAAATTTGAATCGCGAATCCTCAACGATTGCCTAATGATCCTGTTCGACCTGAACAGATGGGCTACAGACCTGATTTTCTATACGATGCCTGAAATTGGCTATTTTAACCTCGATCCTTCCATGGTGACGGGTTCTTCCATCATGCCACATAAAAAAAATCCGGATGTTCTGGAACTGATCAGGGCTTCGTACCCCGTCGTTGCTGGGTACGAATATCAGTTAAAGATGATTCCTGCCAATCTTATTTCGGGATACCACAGGGATCTTCAATACACGAAAGAACCTCTGATGAGAGGACTCAAAACCTGTCATGATGTTCTTGAAGCCGCTCAGGTAGTTATGAACGGGCTTACCGCCAATCCTGAACAATTGGAAGCAGCCATGACAGATGAACTGATGTCGGTCAGGAAGGTGATGGATCTGGTAAACTCCGGAATACCATTCAGGGATGCTTATATGCAAATAAAGAAATTGAACGGTTGATTGAAAAAGGCCCCGGAATGATTTTCGGGGCCTTTTTTTTTAGTTATTCCTTCAATGTCAAAACGATCTATTCCGTTTTATCCGGATAGGCGCAGTACTCTTTCAATCCACATTCCCTGCATTTGGGTTTTCTGGCCACACAAACATATCTTCCGTGCAAAATCAGCCAATGGTGCGCGATAGAGTAAAGATCGCCCGGGATATACTTTGTGAGCTGTTTTTCGGTCTCTAACGGGGTTTTCGAGTTCACCGTCAATCCCAACCTCGCCGAAACCCTGAAAACATGTGTATCAACCGCCAGTGCCTGTTTATCGAATGCCACAGAGGCGATTACATTGGCGGTTTTTCGGCCGATTCCCGGTATGGTCATCAACTGATCAACTGTCTGAGGAAGGAATCCTTTGAAATCATCAACTATCATCGAGGATGCCTTTATCAGATGCTCTGTTTTGTTGTTTGGATAGGAGCACGATCTGATCAGTTCAAAGACTTCTTCGTGACTGGCCTCAGCCAGACTTTCAACAGTCGGAAAACGCATGAAAAAGGGTGGGGTGATCAGGTTAACCCGTTTATCCGTGCATTGGGCTGAAAGGATTACTGCAACCATCAGCTGGTAAGGATCCCGGTATCTCAGCTCAGTTTCCGCAACCGGCATATTTACCTGAAACCAGTTAATGACGCTGCTATACCTTTCTTCGATGGTCATTTTCCTTGACTGCTATCCAAAAAGTAACTTTTGCCTATGAAAATCCTGGAAAACAGGTTCTCTTTATCACCCGGGAAATAACTGGCCGGATTTTCTGTGGAATTGATAATCGTGCCTGAAGCATCCACAAAAGCTTTGATCTCAACGCTTTTCATATCCGGCCCGGCTAATGTCACCTTACAGGTTTCAGCAGGTACTGCGGCAGGAATAAAATCATCACGGAAATCAGTACCGCTCAGGTACGACACTTTGTTCAGATAACTCAGCATTTTGGTTGAATCAACTGATAGTCCGTTTAAGGTCCAGCCACCGCTTTGCTTAATCAGCGTGAAGGAACTGTCGGCCGGATAATTGAAAGTGATCTGTGCCAGGTCATTCTTATTACCCCGATGAATGCTCTTGTCGCGCAAACTATTCATCTCACGGTTGAATGTCATTGCCAGATACCCTTCAACGGCATAAACCTCATCCTCATTGTTTACCCGGAGATAAGTACTGGGTTTGCGCGTCGCTTGATTGTAAGCAAACCTCCCCAGTGTTAATTCGGTTTTGTAATTCTTCGGACCGTAAACCACAATTTTGATGCCCAATGAATCCGTTAAGTCGTAGTCTTTCCAAAGATTTGACTTGTTTGCAACCAGTCTTTCCGGAACCATATTAGCCAATTCATCAACGATCGACTTGACCATTTCCTGATCGGCAGCAAAAACCTTGTTGTCGAATTTGAGTTTCCAGAGAGTATCTTCGAGATAAAGATCTGCGACCCGGTTACCTGCTTTCTTTGGGAAAATGGATATTTTCCTGATGTCATTCGCCTGTAATTCAATAATATCCTTTCTGAAAGTACGCTCACCTTTTGACGACTTAACCAACTCATTTACACCCACTGCTAAAAGAAGGACGGCGAAAACAATGATCAGAACAAGGTTGTTTTTCTTCTTATACATGGCCTTCCTCCATTCTTTTATTTCTCAAATTCCGGTTATACTGATATCTGAATAATCCATAAAGGATTACCAATAACAGTGGCAAAAGAAAATTAAAATATTTCAGGAAAGCTTTTTTGCCATCCTGAATCTGATCGATAGGACGGTTGGTCACTCCTTTTGTCCTTAATTCTATCAATCCGGTATCATCCGATAGAAAATCGATGGAATTGACCATCAAACTGATATTGTCAGCGCTCATGGTTTGTGCAGCATTGCCTTCACCGGTCACGGCAAAGTCGCCATCACCGATCAACACGATGGTCGATTGATTCTGCCCCGAAATTTTACCAGTCAGAACCCCGGCAACCGTCATCCCTTTCATGGGAAAATCTGATGGCCCCCACTGCTTTGATACATCAAAATAGAGCGGAGCCGGCAGTGTACCTGACTGTTCTGAGGTTTGTGCTATCGGAGTAAATGTTTTTTGATTATCGCCGGTATAGCTGATTGTACTTGCAAAGGGAAGGATAACAGACTCCAATCCTTTAGTGATAGGATGATCAGCAAATTTCGAAATAATGGGCAGGTAGGGGAATTTTACTGCAGTGGTGTAGGTAAACATGCCCTGTTGCTGTCGAACGTTAATGTTATGGCAACGGCTGTCCACTACACAATTAGCCTCAATGACCAACCCTTTCGACATCAGCCAGTTTTCCAATCCGGTATTGATTACCGAACCGTGAAGCGTCTGCACGTTGCCATCAACCCTGTTTAAGGCCATGTACAGGTTTCCCCCTTTGGATAAAAACTCATCGAGCTGTGCAAGATGGTTTGGCGGGAAAGTGTCTTTTGGGGCAATAATGGCGATGGTTTTGAATTTTCCCAGGTTTCTGGTGGTATCGGTAATGAACACTGGTTCCACTTCATAGAGAACACTCAGGGATGTATATGCCTGCGATAGTGCCGATAATCCGGGCTCACCATGGCCCTGTACAATTCCTATAGTTGGTTTGTCTTTGACGGAAATCTTCTTGATAGCCGATGACAAGGCATATTCCATGGCCGCACCAGGCTGCATAAATGGGATGCTTTCTGTTTCATCGCCCATGGATAATACGGCGCCAAGATAAACTTTCTGCTGTTTTACCTGATCTTTTTCACGAATGTTGGCTATTACCGGTTGGATACCGGCAGACATCGCCTTTTGCTCGGTTTCCTGATCTTTACTCGGGTCGATAAACTCATACACGATCTGACCTTTGGAGATATTATTGTATTCAATCAGCATCTCCTTAAAATCGCGTTTGGTCTTTGCCAGCTCGGTCGGAATATTGTTATTAAAATAAGCAGTGATCGTTACAGGTTCTTTTAAATTCCGGATAATATCCTTCGATGCCTTGCTAAGCGTATAACGTTGATCCGAAGTAAGGTCCACGCGGACGAAAAAGTTATCGGAGAGTATGTTCACCAGCACAATGATTCCGAGTGCGGTTAGTATAAAAGTTGTTGTCCTTTTCATGATTTTCCTGATTAAAAGTTAAAACCGGCGTCTGGCCAACATGGATTGGGCCAAAATCATCGGAATGGCAATCAGACTGAAGAAGTAAATAAGATCCTTTGTATCGATTACCCCGCGGCTGATCGATTCAAAGTGTGTACTGAGACTCAGGTAAGAAAATATACCACCCAGGAAGCCATTGAAATTGCCTGAAAGAACGCCAAAAATGATATGAAAAAATATTCCGATCAGTAGGGCTGACAGAAAAGCAACGATCTGATTTTTAGATATGCTGCTGGCAAACAGACCAATGGAAATATAACTGGCCGACATGAGTATCAGTCCGAGATAACCGGTCCAAACCGAACCGTGATCCAGAGGCCCCAGCGTGGCAATAGTAATATAATAGGGAAGCGTAAAGGCAAGTGCTATACAGATCAAAACCAGTGTCGACAAAAATTTGCCGGCAAGAACCTGCCAGTCGCTAACCGGTTTGGTCAGAAGCAATTCAATGGTACCCGATCGTGTTTCTTCAGACAACAGACCCATGGTCAGTCCGGGAATGAAAAAGAAAAGCGTCCAGTAGGCGATGCCAAAAAAGGATTGCATGTTTGCCTGACCAACCAGGAATACATCGGCCCCTGAAATCCAGGTGAAGAATCCGCTGAATCCCAGAAAGGCAATTAACAGAATATAGGCCATCAGAGAATTGAAAAATGAATTCAATTCACGGCTTGCAATTATCCAGATTTCTTTCATTTTACCAGGATATTTAATTTTTGAATCAGTTCATGGTTAATTCATGGAAAATGTCTTCGAGCTTGGTTTCAACGACGACCATTTCCGTGAGCACCCAGTTATTCTTAACGCAAGTCTCAAAAATGGCCCTGCGGGAGCTGGTATTAGGTTTGCTTTGAATCTCAAACCGGATGTCTGAACCCGAAACAGGGTTGACCCAATCGATGCTTTGAATTTTTTGCAAAGCAGTCGTAATGTCATTTTTGCCGCCATCCTCAATGGTGAATTTCAGCATCTCCTGCCCCTGCACTTTTTTGCGGAGATTCTCAGGAGTGCCGTCGGCAACAATCTTGCCCTTGCTGATAATGAGAATCCGGTCGCAGGTGGCTTCAACCTCAGCCAGAATATGCGAACTCAGAATAACCGTTTTTTCGCGGCCAATGGTCCGGATCAAATCCCTGATTTCGATGATCTGGTTCGGGTCAAGTCCGGATGTCGGCTCATCAAGAATCAAAACTTCCGGATCATGAATAAGCGCCTGCGCCAGTCCAACCCGCTGCTTGTAACCTTTAGAGAGCTCTGCAATCTTCTTGTGTTTCTCACCCTCCAATCCGCAGAGTTTGACCATTTCCAGTATCCTTCCATAAATACGCGATTTATCGATCCCCTGAATCCGGGCAACAAAACGCAGATAATCGACCACTGGCATGTCGTTATACAAAGGATTATTCTCAGGAAGATATCCAATATGCTTTTTAACCTCTTCAGGCTGTTCAATCACACTGAATTCCCCAACATGAATATCTCCCTTGTTCGGAACCAAATATGAAGTTATTGCCTTCATTGTTGTCGTTTTCCCTGCACCGTTTGGCCCCAGGAAACCGAGCACTTCACCGGTATGAACCTTGAAAGAGATATTGTCCACAGCTCGCTGTGTACCATAAATCTTGGTCAGGTTCTCAACAATGATGTCCATAATAATATAGTTTAAAAGGTTTTTCGATCAGATACAAATGAACGAAATCACATCTTGATATGAAAGAGGTGGTTAATCCTTGTTAATGTTCATTAAGGAAAATTAACACAACTGCCAGAGATGTGAATATCAGGCTATTCGTGTGCGATTCTGATCTCCAGTACGTCGGAAGTCTCCTCGGTGACTTTAAAGCGGTTGTCGATTCGTTGACCGATGATCCATACGATCTGTTCTCCGCTGGCCAATATCCAGGAACGGCTTTTGTCGATCCGGTTCACCTTCTGATCAATAAAAAAGTCACTTACCTTTTTCGAATGATCCATGCCCAGTGGATAGAAGAAATCCCCTTTTTCCCATCTTCTTAAAATCAGCGGAAGGTCAAGTTTTTGATAATCCAGATAGGCTACATCGGGATCGCCGGAGGGTTGATACTCTTCAATGCTTAAAATCCGGCTATGGAAATTCAACGGAAGATCTGTATCGGGCGATTCAGGATCGAAATAGTATTTCTCAGTGCTGACTTCACCACCGGAAGTAATAATCATGTAAACCCTGTCAATCAGCAGAGTATGCGTCTTACTCGTAAATACCTTGCCGGAGATTGAATTTATAGCTGCCAGTATCTGCCTGATCTGACGACCATGAAAACCAAGCGGTCGCAGTAGTTCAAACAAAATTGTTTCAGGATATTGTTCTTCAACCAGACTGTGAATATTGATTTTCAACAGATCATCCTCTATACTCGCAATCTTTTTCACTTTCTGGGCGGTATAGCCATCAATGATCTTCTGCACCTGATTGAACAGAAATTGTTCCTCCCGGAGTGTCTGCCTGATAGCCGGGTTGATTTTCTCTATCTCCGGCAATATCACGTTACGTATCCGGTTTCTGACAAATCGGATGTCCTGATTGCTTGTATCAGTTCTGTATTCCAGATTTCTGAAATCCAGATAATCCGTAATCTCCTGACGGTTACTGAAAAGCAGCGGCCGGATAACCTTTCCCTGACGGGGTTGCATACCAGCGAGGCCCTTGATGCCGGTTCCCCGTATCAGGTTGATTAACATGGTCTCCAGGGAGTCATCGCTGTGATGTGCAACAGCAATTGCGCTACTGGAAGTTTCATTCCGAATCTCTTCAAACCAGGAGTAGCGCAGATCGCGGGCAGCCATTTCAATGGATATGCCATGCTTTTGAGCATATTCTTCCGTATCGAATTCGGTAACATACAGCGGCAGGTCATATACTACAGAAATCTTTCTGACAAACGCTTCGTCGAGATTTGACTCCTCGCCGCGGAGCTTGAAATTGCAATGAGCGAGAATGACCGGTTGATTCACTCTGATAAAAAGATCAACCAAAGTAAGAGAATCACCGCCACCACTAATCCCAACAACAATACATTCTTCCGGAAGAAATAAATTGTGCTTTGCCGAGTATTCGACAAAACGGTCCAATAAATCAGTTTTCATCTTATAACCCCAACACCTTTAATCCCTGTTCAAAAACTATATCTTTTGGAATACCTTTTTCATTGACACGGCCAAGATCTTTTTGGAGAGCGGGAATCACGATTCCCTTTTCTGTCAGAAGGGCCTTAACGCCATCGTAATTGCCATCACCCTGCAGGGTAATGATCTTGCCGGCCAGATCGTTAATAGCCACTTTCATAGGCTCGAAATTCACCGTGTAGATACCTGTTGCTTCATCGCGGGTGAAAGCACCGGCTTGCATCAGGTAGTTAAACTGCAACATATTGGCTTTCCCGTGTGCACTGGAGGCGCCAAACCTGACCGAACGAAAGATTCCGGCAATGTAAGTGACATAATTGTCCATCAGGTTTTTCGATTCGCCCAATTCGCCCATGCCGGCCAACTGTGAAACCAGGAACAGACCAAGAACGTCGGCTTTTGCTTCTTCAATTGCACTATACTGATCACTCAGGGCCTTTCTGACGGCAGTTTTGCCGGTCACGGTATTCTTGATGCCTAACCCGTGAGCAACTTCATGGAACATGATATTCTCGAAGAATGCATCAAAAACTACATGTTTCTGCTGGTCTGCCTGGATCACCTGCTGAGAGATGGGCACCAGAATTTTATCGAATTTAGCCTGGATGGAATTTTTCAACTGCAGCTTGCGACTCCCTTTCTCGATCTGAACCTTTTCATCATTCGGTAAATTGATCGCGATGGTCTTACTTCCGGAATTGCAATCTCCGGCATAATACAAGGCATCGTAAACACCTAGATCAGAATCACTTCCGGGTACTTCTTGCTTGTATGCCTCAGGAACGGGTAATGATTTTTGCAATTCAGGTAACAGTTTGGCAAAATGCTCCAGTTTCTGGCTCCAAACCTTATCCTTGATCAGCACAAAAGCCTCATGAGCAGCTTTGTGCCCAAGCAGTGCATCCTCGTAATTCTCAATCGGGCCAACAACAAAATCGATATTGCTGCTTTTCATATCCATCCAGGCGATATCGCTGGCATAATAATCGTCAGTCAGCAAAGCCGTTGCTCTCAGCTCAAGATATTTCTTTAAGCCTTCATTTTCGGCGAGAGCAGCTGCTTTCAATAACAGGTCGGCAACCTTCTTTGTTTGTTCGGCAAAATATTCATGATAGGGAATGGAGTAGAGTTTGCCATCTTTATTTCTCCTGATCATGGTATAAAGGCTTGTCTTATCCTTAATATCAGCTGCCTCAAGCTCTTCTTTGGTCATATCCAGGGGATAGAACTGAGCACCGGCCGGTTTTGCTCCGATACCTTCCAGAAACGGTTTGTTTTCATTAAGGCGTTCCCAAGGACCGTAATTGATGTTGAGAAATCCCTGAGCAACAGGATCAGTGAATTTTTTAAACAGTTCAGCCTTGTCTCCATAAGTTTCCTTCCAGAAAATATCATCGATGATGGTTGCTGCTTCCATCAAATAGGGTAGTATCTGTCGCTCTTTTTCCGACAAACCGCTAAGATCCGATTTAAGTGGGAACGAAGCATAAGCATCCAACTTTGCCTGTAGCGCAGGATCACTGACCTGAGCCAGTTTTTTAGTCTGGCATGACATGGTACTCATCATAGTTATTACAATGAAACTCAATAAATAAATTCTTGTTTTCATGAGTGAAGTGTTTTTTAAGGTTACCGGTCAACATCATCAGATTTGAACTGAAAACCAAGACGTTTACCTGTCATTAGTCTGGTATCACTAATATTTTGGTTAATCTGAGCTACTGAAACGAGTTTAACGGCATCATAGGGCGGAACCAGTAAATCAAAATCGAGACAATACTGAACAGATGCGCCGACGATCTCTTTCATTGATTTTTGATCAATCACATTTGCGCCCATCGTGGTGTAATTAAAACCGGATTGGCGTTTCCCCTGAACAAAGAAGTGATTGTTCTTATTAACAAAAATCCGGGCAACCAGGTATCCCAGATCCTCAGTGCGATTGTATTTAAATGAATCAGCCAGGAAATTGTAAATATTAATGATCCCTGAATAGCCGGCTAACGGATCATCTTTGATATAATCGGTTTTCCAGATTTCATGATCCCGGTCGAACTGGAAAATATTCGAATGCATGTTGAAAAACAGCAAGTCCCCGGCTACTTTCAACTCAGCATTGAATTCACCGTGATCCTGAAACTGAAGCATGATCCTCGGATCTACGCTCACCAGTTTCTTGTTGAGTTCATCTGTGATCTGATATAACTCATCTTTAAGAAGCTTGAATGCCGCGCTGGTATTGTCAAAAATCTGCTGTTTTAAAGTAGACTTGCCAGTAAGCGTCTCCAGAATTTTACCTTCTGATATGCCTTTTTTCATTGCTGATGAATTGATTAGTATGCTCTTGCAAAAAGTACCCTGCGGGTCGATGGTTTTCCAGTGCGTACGCAGAATCCGGGTTCCTCTTCAGCATCTAAAGGTATGCAACGAATGGTTGCCTTGGTTTCTTCCTGAATCATTTTTTCAGTTGCCGGATCACCATCCCAATGAGCGGAAATGAATCCTCCCTTCTCGATTTGCTCCAGGAAGGCTTCCCAGGTATCGACCTTATAAGTGCTATTGGTTCTGAATTCCAGCGCTCTGGCATAGATGTCGGTTTGCATCCTTGCCAGCATTTCCGGAATGTAACTGATCAACTGATCCTGGGCGACAATTTCCTTGGTAAGAGTATCACGACGGGCAACTTCAGCGGTTCCGCTCTGCAAATCCCTGGGCCCGATTGCAATCCGGAGAGGAACCCCTTTCAGCTCATATTCGGCAAATTTCCATCCTGGCTTATAATTATCACGGTCATCGACTTTTACAGTCACTCCAATTTTTTTAAGCTGATCCTTGATCGCATGCGCACGTTCAACCGTTGCAGCATACTCTTCAGGTGTTTTATATATTGGAACGATCACAACCTGCTGAGGCGCAAGTTTAGGGGGCAAAATCAGTCCGTTATCATCGGAATGCGCCATAATCAGAGCACCCATCAGTCGGGTTGAAACGCCCCAGGATGTAGCCCATACATATTCTTCACGGCCCTCTTTGGATGCATACTTCACATCAAAGGCTTTGGCAAAGTTCTGTCCGAGAAAATGCGATGTGCCAGCCTGTAATGCTTTACCATCCTGCATAAGGGCTTCAATGCAATAGGTGTCCAACGCCCCGGCAAATCGTTCGGATTCGGTTTTTACACCCTTGATGACCGGCAAAGCCAAAAACTCTTCGGCAAAGGTGGTGTATACCCCAAGCATTTTTACGGTTTCTTCAACCGCTTCCTCGCGGGTCTCATGTGCGGTGTGGCCCTCTTGCCAAAGAAACTCTGCGGTTCTCAAAAAGAGACGGGTCCTCATTTCCCAGCGGACCACATTGGCCCACTGGTTGATCAGTATCGGTAGATCCCGGTAGGATTGAATCCAGTTTTTGTAGGTATTCCAGATAATTGTTTCAGAGGTTGGACGAACGATCAGCTCTTCTTCCAGCTTGGCTGTCGGATCCACCATTAATCCACCGTTCACTTCATCCTTGGTCAGGCGGTAATGGGTAACTACCGCGCACTCTTTGGCGAAACCTTCAACATGCTGAGCTTCACGACTGAAAAAGGATTTTGGGATAAAAAGGGGAAAATAGGCGTTAACGTGTCCGGTCTCTTTGAACATCCGGTCCAACTCCTGCTGCATCCTCTCCCATATCGCATAACCATAAGGTTTTATAACCATGCAGCCTCTGACAGCAGAATTCTCTGCCAGGTCTGCCTTTATCACCAAATCGTTATACCATTGAGCATAATTCTCACTTCTCGATGTTAATACCTTAGCCATTTTGTTGTATTTGGTACAATATTTGCTTATCAATGGAAATTGTGAATACAAATTAAGGAAATAATATCCTATATTTAAAACCTCACAGGAGGGTGTTATTATGAAAGCAACAATTGTCAAATTATTACCCGTTCTACTGCTTGCAACCTCTTGCAGTTCTGGGGTATTGCTGACATCTGGTAATTCCGATGATGTCTATTACAACCCTGCTGACAAGCAGGTTGTTATCAGGGAACGTGTTGATGTGGTTTCCGCTCCTGAGGCCCCGGCCAGGCAGGAAACCAATGCGATCGCCTATGATAGCATAAAGGTTGCACAAGGAGATTATGCTCTGGTAGATTCTACCTATCAGGAGTATGCGGATGAGAATGGTTACCCTCAGGAAGAAGAATACAACTATGATGAATCTGATGATGACTATTACTATTCCAATAGAATAAACAGATTCTATCGTCCTTCCATGAGTTTCGGTTACTATGATCCCTGGTATAGCAATATGGGATTTGGATTTGGTATGGGCTATGGCGGTTTCGGCTGCTATGATCCATTCTACTCCAGTTTCTATTCTCCATTTGGATATAATTCATGGTATAATCCATGGTATAGCCCATGGTACGGAGGATATTACGGGTACGGATACGGATATAACTCATGGTATTGGAATGATTATGGCTGGGGATGGGACTACAACAACCCCGGTAAAAATGAAAACTACAGCTACGGACCCAGGCGCTCCAGCCGTACTGACGGTGTCAGCGGCGGACGTTCAGGGATAGGTGAAAGCCGGTCAGGTGGTTCAGTATATGCCCGCAACGGATCAGGTTCATCCATGGGATCAAGTTCTTCAGGCTCTAACCTGAAAGCAGGCACAACCCCGAGAGCTATTACACCACGCTCCTCGTCCGATTCCAAAGCAATCTCTGCAAATTCCGGTCTCCGAAGCAGAACTTCATCAGGCCAGAATTCACAAACCCGGACTGCAACCAGCGATGCTTCAAGAACCAACTCGAGCAGTTACATCCGGTCACGGACAGGAAACTCGTACATTCAGTCTTCCACGGCTAACAAAGGCACCTCTTCACTGCGAGCTTCTGGCAATACCGGATCATCCTCACGCTCATCCTATGTAAGGCCAAAAACTTCCGGTTCTTCCAGCTCCTCCTTAAATAGCGGATCCGGAAATTATAGAAGCTCTCAACCTTCCCGAAGCGTACAATCTTCAGGAACAGTCAGGTCCTCACAGCCTACCGGCAACACGAGAGGTTCCTCAACAAGTACTTATTCAGCTCCACGCAGCACCAGCAGCTCAAGCAGCTACAACAGCGGAAATTCATCGTCAGGCCGCAGTAGCAGCAGTTCAGGCAGTGTCAGCAGCGGTTCATCCTCTTCAGGTCGTTCAAGCTCCTCTGGTTCGTCAGGCTCATCATCCGGTGGTGGCGGTTCATCCCGCTCAGGCGGTGGTGGCGGCGGCGGCGGCAGAAGGTAATTATTTATAATAATTGTCAAGCCTGATCTGAATCTTGTTGATACCATTACTATATCATTTCTACAAATCGCTATTATTCAACAACATGAAAAAAAATATTCTGATAATAAGTCTGTTAGCCCTGATGGCAACCGGACTATCCGCCCAAAATGAACAGGATGTCCTTAGATATTCCTTCATTCAAACCGGCGGCACAACCAGATCGTTAAGTATGGGTGGAGCACTGGGCGCTGTTGGCGGAGACTTTTCGTCGCTTAGTATTAACCCGGCCGGTTTAGGAATTTACCGGAGCGGTGAATTTTCGTTGACCACCAATTATAATGCCTACTCTTCAACCTCAAGTTTTCTGGGCTCTCAAAAAGATGACAATGCCTATAAAATGGGTATCAGCCATTTCGGACTGGTTCTCCCGCTGAATGTTAATACGGAAGGATCTGGCATAAAAGGCCTGACTTTCGGTTTCGGCTATAATAAACTGAAAGACTACGGGCAGGAAATCTATATCAAGGGGACCAACAACACCTCATCATTGGTTGATACCTGGGTCAATTCAGCAAACGATTATAATGGTAATTGGGATCCCTATTCCGATGGACTTGCATGGTCAACATATCTGATTGATTACGATTCAGTTAACCAGATCTATTTTTCGGATTTCGACAAAGCCAACTACGGGCAGATGCAAAAAAGAACGATTAGCTCCAAAGGATCTCTCGGAGAATATGATTTCAGTCTCGGCGTCAACCTTTCTGATAAGTTATACCTGGGTGCAACCATGGGTGTGCAACGGGTAAGATACACCGAGGAATGGATACATACTGAAACTGATGAGAATAACGTGATCGATTACTTCCAAAGCTTCACCTATCGCAATACTTTGAAAACTACCGGATCCGGAATCAACCTGAAACTGGGATTACTGGCAAGGCCAATTGAATTCCTGAGATTAGGCGCTTCGATCCAGACTCCTACCTTACTGGATCTGCATGACAACTTTCACAGTTATATGACAGCAGTTCTGGATGAAGGCCTGATTACCAACCGAAGCGATTATAGCGGCGAGTTTGATTATACCATTACCACTCCTTTTAAAGCTACAGGAAGTATAGCATTTATCTACAAACAATACGGATTGATCTCTCTGGATTATGAATTCGTCGATTATTCAACGGGTAAACTGGGTTCTTCCGTTTCCGAAAACGATTTCGATGCTGCCAATGAAGCCGTAAGCACGCGCTATAAAGCAACTTCAAACATACGTGTCGGTGCGGAATACAGATTCATGTCGAACTACTATATCCGTGGGGGATACTCGTTTTATGGAAGTCCTTATGTAAGCGAGGAAACAAATGCCGATAAGAACCTGAATACTTACTCTGCCGGGTTTGGATATCGTGATCAGACTTTCTTCCTGGATCTGGGCTTTTCACGATCAAACTGGGATCAGACCTATTACCTGTACGGAGATACTTCGTCGGATGTGAGCAATGTGTTCAACAAGTTCTCAGCAACACTGGGTATCAAATTCTGAAATCATTGAACAACCAATCAATAACACTCAGATCCTGAACAAAGCCATACCGGTCTGAGAATACTTGATGATAAGGCACAGGAATAAAACCTGTGCCTTGTTTTTTTAACTTGGGGTGAATGGAATACCGTAAATCGTTTTCCCCGTAATAACCCGGTTTTTGGTACACTTCAGTGGGTCTTACGGAGGTGTCAGCCTTGATCAATCGTAGAATGATATCCATGGCTAACATGTTGTAATCAAAAAGATAATTCTTCCTGACCTCCCATAAACAGCTGATTTCATCAATCAGATACTCATAAAACGGGGAGTGCCGATAGGCTGATTCAACCGATCGGTAATGAACTTTCTGCCAGTTTTCGCTGTAATCGATTTTAACCTCCCGGATAGGTTGGTTTGGAGAGTGTCCTTTGACAATCGGAATGCTTAGTTCCATTGGCCCGTTGGCCGAGAGAATCCGAATGCGGTTTCGCCAGGATTGCTTCTCAAAGTTCTCCATTGCCTCAATATTTGCCACATCGGCACTGATTAAATGCTGATAATACTCAACTGGGCCCAAATAGGATATAGTCAGCCAGATTTCCTTCATCTGAACAGATTACCTGATTTTCTTAAAGGTCCTTCCAAAACGGAATTTTTTAACATAATCATAGTTCTTCTGGTGAGACCAGATTACCCGTTTGGCAACACCCAGGATATGATCGGCAGGAATGAAACCGATTCTGCGACTATCATCGGGATTATCCCGGTTATCACTCAGTACAAAATAGTAGTTCTTTTCGAAAGTATACGATGAGGCCAGCTTTCCGTCAATATGGACCCCGGTAAAATCAACCAACACATCGTGCCCTTCCTGTGTTTCAATGATATCCCGGTAAAAATCAATGGAACGGAACTCAATGCCAACGGTCATTCCCTTGGCCGGTACACGGAATGGCCCGAACTGATCGCGGTTCCATTTGAAAAAGTTTGACACCGGAAAATAATCTACTTCAGCATCACCCAGAAACAATTTGGTTTCCCTGACCGTTTTAACCCCTTCAACCTTTTCAAGAGCGATACTTGCTCCTTTTGAAAGATCAATGTCATAAATCCCGATATCAGCAACAACCCTTGGCTTTTCGATATCAAATTTCCTTAGAAAATCCATACTGATCTTACCACCCGAGGTTACTACCCGGTATTCCGTTCTGGCTGTTGCCGGAGGATCAACGGTCTGATTATTCACCGATACCACTTTATCCCTGATCAGAACCGTATCTTCAGGTAAGCCGATAATCCGGCTGACTATTAATTTTTTACGATCGATTGGCTTGTCTGATCCTGATGGATTATTGAAAACAATGACATCCTGCCTTTGCAATTTTTTAATGGCCGGCAGTCTCAAATAGGGCACCCTGATTCCATCAGCATAAGGAGCATTAACACCCGGTAAACCAATAATCGAGATTGGCAGACGTAAGCCGGCCCGGAACTTATTCACTACAATCCGGTCTCCGGGCATCAGTGTCGACGACATGTGGAAATTGCCGACATTCATCGTTTGAAAGAAAAATACACGTATTACGATCAGTGCCAAAAGCGTCCACAACGACCACTTCATGTATTTCCTGTACTTCTTACCCTTTTTCATATTGTATCCCTCACTGTTAACCTTCCTTGTCATCCCCGCGAAAGCGGGGACCTTGTCGCTCTACTCCGAGTCCCCCTCAAAGCCTTGTCATCCCCGCGAAAGCGGGGAGCGGGGACCTTGTCGCACTACTCCGAGTCCCCCTCAAAGCCTTGTCATCCCCGCGAAAGCGGGGAGCGGGGAGCGGCGACTTTACCTGATTTTCATGAAAATCCGGTTCCACCTGATGTTAGACGGGAATTTTTTGTCTTTATTGAATGAAAGATAAACGAACTTTGGCTTTCCAACGATATGATCTTCCGGTACAAATCCCCAATAACGCGAATCAGCAGAATTATGGCGGTTATCTCCCATCATCCAGTAATAATTCATTTTAAAGGTATAAGAGGTAGCAGTTTTACCATTAATCAGGATCTGATCTCCTGAAACCTGTATCTCATTGCCTTCATAAGCATGGATAATCCTTTCATACAGAGGGAGATTTCTCTTTGTCAGTTGAACAGTCGCTCCTTTTCTGGGAATCCAGATAGGTCCATAGTTGTCGCGGTTCCAGTTATAATCAGTAACAAAAGGAAATACCGTCGAATCACCTAACCCGGCTAAACACTCCTTACGTTCAACAAATTTAACATTGGAGAGATGACGGATTTCATCTGCTTTTTTTGATGAAAGCGGCAGAATATATTCCCTGTTTGAGAATTGAATATCAGCTATGGCGATGCCCAGTGCCTCAAGTTTTCGCTGATTAATAGGAGTTCCGTCGGTTACAACAGAATAGGTGAATTGCATTTCATTGATGGAATCCTGGGCAATACCGTTAACATACACCCAATTATGGCGAACCTCTACCGAGTCACCCGGAAGTGCGATGCACCGCTTGATGAAGTTCTCGCGGCGATCGACCGGCCTTACCACAATGCGACCAAAATCAGCAGGATTATTCATTACTGCCTGTTTGCTAAAACGTCTGCAAAGGCTATAATAGCTTTCACTGCTCTGAATAACCGTACAAACGGTATCTCCTTCGGGATAATTGAACACGATCGGATCATTTCGCTTAATATGTGTGGTTCCGCCCATTCTCCGGTAAGGATTTTGAATCCAGGTAAGGAATGAATTCCTGTCCTTTGTCAATGGCAAGGTGTGCTGAACCAATGGAAAGGATAGGGGAGTGGTCGGAATTCTCGGGCCGTAACTGATCTTGTCAACAAACAGATAATCCCCGATCAAAAGCGATTTCTCCATGGATGAAGTAGGGATGTTGAAGTTCTGAAACAGAAACAGATTGATGAAAGTGACCGCAATCAATGCGAATATCAATGCATCAATCCATTCAACCAGTGAAGAGTTTTTCTGTCCGGGTTTTTTCCAGAATGTCCAGTTTACCTTTTTCGACAGATACATATCAAAAATGATGGCTAAACCGAGCAGCCACCAGTAATTGCTCAGCCAGATGACCCAAAGCAGGTATATGAAAGCAATGATGCCAAACTTGATGTACTGTTTACGGGGAATGCTTTTAAAGTCTGTTTTCAGCGAGATACTTTTAAAGTCTGTTTTCATAGTATGTTTAATATTCGGTTCCAATAAATCCGGAAATGTTCGCCGGCTCTCTTTGTAGCAGAAAACCAGATAAACAGTGGTTTCCCGATAATATGATCTTTGGGAAGAAATCCCCAGTGTCTCGAATCCCTCGAATGATGGCGGTTGTCGCCCAAAACAAAGAAGTAATCCTGTTTAAAGGTATAGGTATCTGCCTGAGAGCCATTAATGAATATCTGGCCTTGTCGTTCTTCCAGACGATTATTTTCATACGCTTCTATAATTCTCTGATATATACAGAGATTCAGTAATGTCAACCGGATTGAGTCTCCTTTCCGTGGAACAATTACCAGGCCAAAGTTATCACGGTTCCACGGATACCTGACATCATGCGGGAAAATATTATAATCTCCTTTAGCAGAATCCATGAAGTAGGGTGCGAGCGCAGTAACTTCAGGGCGTTGTCTGACCTGAATAACCTGACCTGGTTGCAAAGGCAGCAAACACCCCAAACCTGAAATGAATTGCACCTCAGAACCAGTCAGACCCAGCATTTTTACAAAATAGTCAGGCAGCAATTGGCCATTCATCTCTACCAGATAATCGTACTGCTGTATGGCATATCTGTAACGCTTCCCTTCATCCGCTGAATGAATGAATATAGTATCTCCCGGTAGACCAACGCACCGGCTCACCTCCGGCACACGATTATTGATCTTTTGAAAGGTGACAGCGGGGTTAAAAAGGGTATCATTATCAGAGAGGCTTCGTCTTTTCAAGGCATAGTAACTAACCGGGCCGGCATCGGCCACAATCGAATCGCCTTCCGGAAAATTGAAGGCCAGCAAATCTCCACGTTTAATGCTGGTAAATCCCGAGAGCCTGTATGATGTGAATGGCAGGCGTGGCCCAAAATGCACTTTTGAGACCAGGATGTTATCTCCTGGTTGGAGTGCCGGTTTGTTGGCAGTGGTCTCAATGGTCAGACTGTCGATGGCAAGAACCCGGATAACCCAGACGGTTATGGCAAGCCATAAAATCATGTTCAGCCATCCGGGAACGCGATGAACCGATTGCGGAAACCAGAACAGCCATTTGATCTTTCGGGTAATGAACAGATCAACAATGAGGATTTCTCCGATCAGGATCAGTGGTTGTCTGAAGAATACTGACAATAAGCTGCAAATCAGCGTAAATGTTGCAAACCAGAACCACCTCATTGCCTAAACCGGATTATTGTCGTTTAGCAGGTCGTCCATGGTATGAATCCCTTTGTGATTCAAAAGATACTCGGCAGCGCACACAGCGCCGGCAGCCAATCCTTTTCGGCTGAAAGCTTCATGCCTGATGGTGATTTTATCTTGTTCTGATACATAATTTACCGAGTGAATACCGGTAACATTTCCTTCGCGAATGCTGGTTACCGGGATCTGATCACCCGCGGATAATAAATCTCCGGTCCAGCCGCTGAAATTTTTGTTTTCAGCAATAATTCCATGAGCTAAGGTTAACGCGGTACCGCTGGGCGCATCTTTTTTACGGGTATGATGAATCTCTTCAATCCTGACCGAATACTCGGGGTGGGAGCCCATCATACCCGCCAACCTGGCGTTGAGCTTAAAGAAAAGATTAGCTCCAATGGAAAAATTTGAAGCATAAAACAAACTGCCACCAGTTTGCTCAACTAACAATTGGACTTTCGCCAAATGATCCATCCAGCCGGTAGTTCCTGTCACAATGGGTAAACCGGCCTTAATGCATGCTGTAATGTTTCTGACCGCTGCATCAGGTCGGGTGAACTCAATGGCTATGTCAGCCGTGCTAAGCAAATCAGGAGACATCTTATCCTGATTGTTTTCATCAATGATAAACACGATTTCATGTCCTTTGGAAATAGCGATATTTTCCACTTCTTTCCCCATCTGGCCGTATCCGATCAATCCAATTTTCATAATGATAAACATACATAAAAAAGGGAAGTTCAACAAAGAACTCCCCTTCAAACTCTAAGTACTTTAGGCACTTTAAGTACTTTAAATACTTAAGTACTCTAAATATTCATTACTTTCTTGACTATTTCAGCAAAAGCCTGCGGTTCATTCATGGCAAGATCAGCAAGCGCTTTGCGGTTGAGCTGAAAGCCACCGTCATTCAGTTTGCCCATAAATGCGGAGTATGACACGTTGTTTTCGTGGCATGCTGCATTGATCCTGACAATCCACAGAGATCTGAAATTTCTCTTTTTGGTTCTTCTGTCGCGATAAGCATAACCTAACCCTTTTTCATAGGTATTCTTGGCTACTGTCCAAACATTTCCACGCGGACCAAAATTTCCTCTCGTTGCCGATAACAGTTTTTTCCGTCTTTTTCTCGAGGCTACGACATTAACACTTCTTGGCATAATTTTTCTTTTTTTTGAAGGCAGGCGGTGAATTGAATCAACTCTTTATTGCACTGCATTCGGGTTAAACACTAATAAACCATCGGGTTTCAAAAGAATTACTTCATTCCCAGCTGTAGCATGACACTTTTGGTGTCAACCTGGCTAATCGTACCAAAATAGCCAAGATTGCGTTTCCGCTTGTTTGACTTTTTGGTAAGAATGTGGCTGTGGTAAGCATGTTTTCTTTTGATTTTCCCACTACCTGTCAGCGTAAAACGTTTTTTTGCGCTGCACTTCGTCTTCATTTTAGGCATCTTGTTATTCTCTATTATAAAAAACTACTTCTTCTTCTTAGAGGAGAGGAAAATTGTCATCCTCTTACCTTCGAGGGTAGGAGTCTGATCAAGTTTTCCATACTCATCGAGTTCCTGAGCAAATTTCATCAGCAGATTCTCACCATACTCCTTAAACAGAATCGATCTTCCTTTAAAAAAGACGTAAGCCTTAACTTTTGCCCCTTCATCAAGGAATTTTTTAGCATGATTCAGTTTGAAGTTAAAATCATGCTCATCTGTTTGCGGGCCAAAACGAATCTCTTTCACAACGATCTTCGTTTGTTTGGCTTTTAGCTCTTTCTGCTTTTTCCTTTGCTGATAAAGGAATTTGCTGTAATCTGTAACCTTACAAACTGGTGGATCTGCACTTGGAGAAATCTCCACAAGGTCAAGTTCAAGACCTTCAGCGATCTTTAATGCTTCCTGCAGACTTACTATGCCTACAGCTTCAACATTTTCACCAACAACACGAACTACACGGGCACGAATCTCATCATTGATTCTAAACTTTTCCCGTAGTTCATCTCTCTTACGGGGTGCCCACTTAGGTTTGGTCTGGTTAATAAGGTATCCTCCTAAATTTGTTTAACAATTATCACCTTTCTGAAAGGGGCTAAAAAATCAACCCCTGCTCAATGCTTCTTCTACTTCTTTTTTAATCAATTCAATAAATTCTTCCGGTTTCATGCTGCCTAAATCGCCATGTCCCTGCTTCCGGACTGATATCGTACCTTCACTTTCCTCTTTTTCACCAACGATAAGGAGGTAGGGTATTCGCTTTAACTCATTGTCCCTTATCTTCTTACCGATCTTTTCGTTTCGGTCGTCAATCAGGGTGCGAATATCGGAATTATTTAACAATTTTAAAAGCCCCTCCGCGTAATTCTGATACTTTTCGCTGATTGGTAGAACGATAGCCTGATCCGGAGTCAACCAGATCGGGAACTTGCCGGCGGTATGCTCGCACAAAACTGCCACAAATCGCTCCATCGATCCGAACGGAGCACGATGAATCATTACCGGACGATGCTTTTGATTGTCCTGCGCAATGTACTCAAGTTCAAACCGTTCCGGTAAATTATAATCCACCTGAATGGTACCGAGTTGCCACTTCCGGCCAATAGCATCCTTCACCATAAAGTCGAGTTTCGGACCGTAGAAGGCTGCTTCCCCCAGAACAATCTGACCGGCTAAACCTTTTTCTTTTGTGACTTCGATAATGGCCTCTTCAGCTCTCTGCCAGTTCTCTTCAGATCCGATATACTTTTCCGGATTATTCGGGTCCCTGAGTGAAATCTGAGTGGAGAAGTCTTTAAAATCAAGAGTTTTAAAGATATACAGAACGATATCGATCACTTTTGCAAACTCATCTTTGATTTGATCCGGCCGGCAGAAAATGTGAGCATCATCCTGGGTAAAACCTCTCACACGGGTTAATCCATGCAGCTCTCCGCTCTGTTCATACCGGTAAACGGTACCAAACTCAGCTAACCTGACCGGAAGATCTTTATATGAACGGGGTTTCCATTTATAGATTTCGCAGTGGTGAGGGCAGTTCATCGGTTTGAGCAAGAATTCTTCGCCTTCCATAGGGGTATGGATAGGTTGGAATGAATCCTTACCATATTTGGCATAGTGACCGGATGTTACGTAAAGCTCTTTCTGACCGATGTGTGGGGTAATAACGCCCTCATACCCGTACTCCTTCTGGATTTTTTTCAAAAAGTTTTCCAAACGTTCCCGTAAAGCAGCCCCTCTGGGCAGCCATAATGGCAAACCACTTCCAACCCGCTGGCTGAATGTAAACAATTCGAGGTCACGGCCGATTTTCCGGTGATCTCTTTTTTTGGCTTCTTCAAGCATCACCAGGTATTCATCCAGCATGCTCTTTTTCGGGAAAGTGATACCGTAAATACGAGTCATCTGTTTCCGTTTCTCGTCACCGCGCCAATAAGCACCGGCCAAACTGGTTACCTTGATAGCTTTAATCAGTGAAGTGTCGGGCAAATGCGGGCCCCGGCACAGATCGGTGAACGACCCTTGTTTATAAAGCGTGATCGTGCCATCCTGAAGATCGGTAATCAATTCAACTTTATACTCATCCCCTTTTTGGGTAAAGAGTTCCAGGGCATCTTTTTTAGAAACATCTTCCCTGTTGAAGGTGGATTTCTTCGCGGCCAGCTCGATCATCCGGGTTTCGATATCAACAAGCTCATTTTCTGAAAGAGCCTTCTCACCAAGATCAACATCATAATAAAAACCACTCTCAATGGCTGGCCCGATACCAAATTTCGTTCCTGGATAGAGGCTTTCAATGGCTTCAGCCATCAGATGCGCCGAAGAGTGCCAGAATGCATGTTTGCCCTCAGCATCGTCCCACTTGAACAATTTGATCATTGAATCAGATGTGATGGCCCTGGTCAGATCCCTGATTTCGCCATTTACACTGATTGCCAATACCTCTTTAGCAAGCTGAGGACTAAGGCTTTGTGCTATCTCCAGCCCGGTAGTTCCCTCCGGGTATTCCTTGACTCGTAAGTCGGGAAAAGTAATTTTCATCATGATGTAAAGATAATAAGTCTCCTAAAAAAAAAGTTGCCAACTCTAAAACCGAGCTGGCAACTTTTAAATGATGTGCCCAGAACAGGACTCGAACCTGCACATCCTTGCGAATACTAGTCCCTGAAACTAGCGCGTCTACCAATTTCGCCATCTGGGCGTTTTCAAAAAGAACGACTCGTGCCCAGGACAAGAATCGAACTTGCACAACCTTACGATTACATGGCCCTCAACCATGCGCGTCTACCATTTCCGCCACCTGGGCTTCGGGCGTGCAAAGATAAAGATTTTTTATAATTTCCAAAGTTTCAGTAAATCTTGTAGCAGAAAAACTTGCATTTCATTATCACCCAGTTTCCAGTCCAGCATGAGCTTTTGAAGACATATCCGGATGAATTCGCTGTTTTTCACTGGTTTATAGTAAGCTGGATGCAATGGATGGGATTCATGAATCAGGTAATTGGTTATATCTCCCCGTGAATGATATTCCCCCTCATCAGGTGTATTGATATAAAACAGTACTTCAAAAAGGTCAGGATCGACTGGCCCCTCGAAAACCGCAGGAACATCGACATAGGATAAAATGGGATAATCAGGCATACCAACGGCGTATACCGGCAGACCCAGGTCTTGTGCAATAATCGCATACAATAAACTCATGGAATGCTCATTGGCCTTGCCACTTCTTAAAACCAAACTCAGATAATTATTTCCGGGAGAGTCAGGAGACTCTTCATTGAGCATAATTCGCCCGTGGCCAAAGAACAGCGTATTCATGATCCGGATTTTTTCGAGACCCGTCAGATTTTCTGACATTTCAAGCCAGATTTCATCCCTCAGCGGTTTGATCTGCTTCCACAGAGCTTCCTTGTTGACATCAGGATAATGCGACCGGACAATAAGCCAGGCGCCTTCGAACAATCCCGGATCAGGGCTTTTTATCCAGTCGGCAAAGTCTGACCTAAGTTGAATGACCTGCAGTTTGCCCATAATCTCCTCAATCCGATGATGGAGAATAGGAGAAAAGGTTTGTCGGGCTGCAAGCTCGAGATCAGGAATCAGTACAGGCCCTAATTCCTGAATCCTTTGGCTCACTGCTTCATACACAATTTCGTCAGGATCGTCAAGCAGCTTAATCAATGATGCTCCCGTCTGTGATTCCATTTAAAGTATTGTAAATCAATTTGTTCATTAATGTCTCATAACTTCCGGCGAAACTTTTTGCCGTACGGTCGGCGATGATGGTGCAAACCGTCAATGCCTCATGGCCTAACAATCCGGATAGCCCGTACAATGCAGAGGTTTCCATTTCAAAATTTGTTGTATGGAGAGAGCCATATTTGAAATTCTGCAACCGATTGTTCAGGTCGGGTACGGCCAGCTTTCCTCTGAGCTCCCGGCCCTGGGGACCGTAAAACCCATGTGCTGAAACCGTAATTCCCGGAGTGCTGAATGAACCGACCATTTTAAGCAATCTTGCAGATGCCTTTGCAGCATAGGGTTCCGGCAACTGGTCCGGCCAATCTGTTGACTCCAGAAAGGCTTTTTCAAAGTCTTCACGTTCCGGATCAGGTAATCTCCGATAATACTTTAGCAGACAATCCAACCCGACTGCCCAGGCAGAGGCAACCGTGGATCCTGCCGGAAGATCAGGCTGAATGGATCCGGATGTTCCAATGCGGACCAAACTTAAGCTCCTTTTTACCGGATTATCCTCCCTGGTTTGCAGGTTTACATTGGCCAGTACATCCAACTCATTTAAAACAATATCAACGTTGTCAGTGCCAATACCGGAACTGATGACCGTAATCTTCTTATTATTGAAATATCCGCTTAATGTTATAAACTCCCGGTTCGATGCCAGATTTTCTACGCGTTCGAGAAAACTACCAATCAGGGAAACCCGGCCCGGATCTCCTACCATGATAATCTGATCGGATATCTGTTCCGGTAAAAGCCTCAGATGGAAAATGCTGCCATCTGGGTTCAATATAAGTTCCGATTCACTATAGGTGCTCATACTTAAAGATAATCTTGTTTTTTATACTTTTGACGCTGCAATATTATATTATTGATTGTTATGTTTCAAAGAATTCAAACGATTTACCTGTCAATCAGCCTGATCGTCATCGCAATTTTGTTTTTTATCCCGGTTATTGCCTTTTCTGATGATGCGGGTGGGGTATGGGGACTATTTGCCTGTGGTATCAAGGAATCCGGCAGCGGAAAGGTTGTTCTGGGTACAATTCCTCTGATGGGATATCTGGCTCTGATAGAGGCTCTAACCCTGGTTTCCATGTTTTCGTTCCGTAAACTCGACAATCAACGTAGAATTACTTTTCTGGTGATCCTGCTTCAGGTGCTGGCCTATGGCATCATCGCAGTTTATACCATAAAAGGAAAGAGTATTCTGGCTGCTCACCCGGTTTTCGTCATCGCCACGATCATTCCTTTGGTCTCAGCGCTGTTTGGCTGGCTTGCATACCGGGGAATCAAAAAAGACATTGACCTGCTGAAGTCACTCGATAGGCTGAGGTAATACTCAGAGGCGTTCGCGGTTAGGGACGGGTGCACAAAGCAGAGTTCGTGGTCAGGGACAGGAAGCACTTGGCAGCATTCATGGTCAGGGACGGGATTCCCGCCTGCGCGGGAATGACACCTCGTTGAGGGTTATGCGGTGAAATACTCCTGGAAGCAGCAGTGGTCAGGGACGAGGCCCCCGCTTTCGCGGGGGTGACAGAGAAAGCTTTCGCTCTGGCTCCTGTCATCCCGACGCAAGTCGGGATCTCGTCACGCTACTCCGAATCCCGCCCAAAAGCGTTCTCGCAAAGCATTAAAGCTGTTAGTGAATCTCGAGGTGCCCCTGATCGGTGATCTTTTCACAGTACTTGCATTTCAAGGCAACGGGCTTTTTCCTGATTACACTGAATCGGGTAATCATCTCTTCATGATTGCTGATGCATTTCGGATTCATGCATTTGGCAATCCCGGTAATCTCATCGGGAACCATGACCACCTTTTTTTCGATCACTTCATAATTACGGATAATATTCAGTTTGGCATCCGGAGCTACCAGGGATATCTTGTTGATGTCTTCATCCTTGAAATAGATATCGGCTACTTTAATGATTGCTTTTTTACCAAGTTTTTTACTCTCCAGATTGAATCCGAAAGTTACCTGCTGCCCGATATTATTCAGTCCCAGTATGTTCATAACACTGAACAAACTTTGTGACGGAATGTGATCAATGACGGTGCCGTTCTTAATCGCATTGACTTTTAGTTCTTTCTTTTCTTCCATGGTAGTATTCATTTACTTGACACCTAATATTTTCGAAATAATGGCCATTCTGGTATAAACCCCGTTCTGAGCCTGCTGAAAGTAGTATGCCTTTGGATTGGAGTCAACATCGTAATTGATCTCATTAACGCGTGGCAGCGGGTGGAGTATTTTCATCGTCGCTTTGGTGGTGGCCAACATCGAATTCCTGAGAATGTAAACATTCTTAACTTTTTCATACTCAAGAGGATCTGAAAAGCGCTCCTTTTGAACCCGGGTCATATATACAATATCGGCATCATCCATTTTGTCGCCGATATCCTTGTATTCATAATATTCAATACCCTTGCTGTCGAGCAAGCTCTTGTATTCATCTGGCATTTTCAGTTCATCCGGGGCAATGAAAATGAATACCGGATTGAAAGCCGCCATGGCAATCAGCAGCGAATGAACGGTTCGTCCATATTTCAGGTCACCCACCATGCAAATCTTGAGGTTATTCAGCCGGCCCTGGGTTTTGCGGATGGAATACATATCCAGAAGTGTCTGGGTTGGATGCTGGTGCGCCCCGTCGCCGGCATTGATAATCGGAACCGGAGAAACCTCACTGGCATATTTTGCACTTCCTTCAAGCGGATGGCGCATGACGATCAGATCACTGTAGTTCGATACTGTCAGGATGGTGTCTTTTAAAGTTTCGCCTTTGGTTACGCTTGAAGAATTAGAATCCGAGAAACCGATTACCCGACCTCCAAGCCTGTTTACGGCCGATTCAAAGCTGAGCCTGGTACGGGTTGACGGCTCAAAAAAAAGGGTCGCCACGACGAACCCTTTTAATATTTCCTGATTAGGATGTTTCTCAAACTCTGCTGCCAGATCAAGGATCTGCAACATCTCATCCTGATTATAATCAGTGATGGATACCAGGCTTCTGTTTTTCATGGGTCGGTGAAAATTTTGTTATCGAAGATTGGTAAAAATAAAGCAACAACGGTAGTTTTCACACTTTGTCGACAGGATATTGTAATAATTTTATTCACAATACAACTATCTGAGCATCAACCGTATCAATCCGGCAAAGCTGTCCGGTTAATACTTCTGCCGCACTTTGCCGGGTTTGCAGGGTGATTTTGCAATGGATTCCGAAATCCTGACTGATGATTTGAGCTTTGGAATCCTTGATGATACGCATCACATCATTCATCGCCGGATACTGAAAATGAACGACGACCGGACAGTTAAACGTTTTTTCAACAATTTCAGTTTGCAGCAGGCTCTCTTTTGCTGCAGTCCGGTAGGCAGTTATCAGACCTCCGACTCCCAGTAACACCCCGCCAAAATAGCGTATGACCACAATCAGACAATTGGTTAGCTCAAAGGATTGAATCTGGCCAAGGATCGGTTTACCGCCGGTGTTTGCCGGCTCTCCGTCATCATTTACCCGGTAATTCGAATCACCCGGCCCCAGCCGGTAAGCATAACAATGATGGCGCGCATCATGATATTCCTTCCTGAGCGACGCCAGAATTTCCTTAACCTCATCAACTGATTCAACCGGATAAGCCTTGGCGATGAAACAACTGCCCTTCGATTTGAAAACGCCTTCCGAAGGTCTGCTAATGGTTTTATAGGTGTCGTCCATGAAACAAAAGTAAAAAAAAAGAAGTGCTCCTGGAAAAAGCAGTGGTTAGGGAATGTTGCACTTGACAGCCTAAGTGGTTAGGGACGGGGCCCCCGCCTTCGCGGGGGTGACACCTCGTTGAGCGAAAGGCAGTAAAACGCTTATGGAAGCAGCAGTGGTCAGGGACGAGATTCCCGCCTGCGCGGGAATGGCACCTCCATCGAGGGTAAAAATGATAATGAAATTTCCATTGCAGGTGATTCTCTGCATCTATACAAGAAAAAAGAGAATGAAAACGCATACATATTTTGTTTATATAATGGCAACTGAAAATAATCGGGTCCTCTATATCGGAGTGACTAACGATGTTTGCAGAAGAACATCAGAGCACAAAAACCGCATTAATCATGGATTTACATGTAAGTATAATGTAGACAAGCTGGTATATTTTGAATTTTTCAAATACATTGAGGATGCTATTTTGCGTGAGAAGCAGCTGAAAAAATGGAACCGTGAGTGGAAAGACAACTTGATTGAAAAGACAAACCCAAACTGGATGGACCTTACTCCTTTGCTCTAATCACTTATTCAATTAATTATCTCATTTTTCCACCCCAACAGCATTGTCATTCCCGCGCAGGCGGGAATCCCGTCGCATAACACTGAGCCCGCCTAAAGCACTCTTGCGTAGCTCCGGGTTACGCGGAGGAACGCTCTCATCAGCCTTCGTTTTTAGCCGGGACGTGCTCCCAAGAGTATTTGAGGTTAGGAAGGAGGCCCCCGCCTTCGCGGGGGTGACAACGCTCCGAAGGAAATTAGTACGGCACGTCCCTCAAGGCACTTGTCATTCCCGCGCAGGCGGGAATCCCGTCGCACCACTCTGAGTCCCGCCAAAAGAGCTCTTGCTTAGCTCCGAGGTGTAGAGAGGCTCCAATTAATTTCATCCCAATGTATTGAATTAATCAACCTTAAAAAGTAAGTTTGAAACCTTACTCTCACAAACTGTAATTGAATAATGAATGCACTGTTAGGAGTTCTGTTTCATTCGATCGGCGGATTCGCTTCCGGTAGTTTTTACATGCCTTATAATAAGGTTAAAGGATGGGCATGGGAAAGTTTCTGGATTATCGGAGGCCTGTTTTCATGGTTGATTGTGCCACCCATTGCTGCTTATCTCACGGTACCCGGCTTTGCCGAAATCATTTCTGCTACCTCGGGAAATATTCTCCGACTGACCTTTATGATGGGGTTGCTTTGGGGAATTGGCGGACTTACCTACGGACTTGGCGTCAGGTACCTGGGAATGTCACTCGGAAATTCAATCATGCTCGGACTATGTTCCACCTGCGGCGCTCTGGTTCCTGCAATATATTATGTATTCAATCCTACGCCGGGGAAAGTCTCTCTTACCGATATGCTGGGAAGTTCAGGCGGACAGCTCGTCCTCATCGGGCTTTTGGTGTGCCTTTTGGGTATTGTTCTCTCCGGAAGAGCGGGTATGTTGAAAGAGAAAGAAATCAGTGGCAACGTAAACAGAGAATCCGATAAGGAATTCAGTATCGTCAAAGGTTTGATAATTGCCTGCATATCAGGAGTATTAAGTGCATTCTTTAATTTTGGTATCGAAACCGGTGAACCCATGGCAAATGCAGCCGTAACTGCAGGATTTAATCCATTGTTCCAGAACAACGTGACTTATGTGGTTTTACTTTGGGGAGGCTTAACTACAAATATTATCTGGACTACCATCCTCAATATCAGGAATAAAACGTATGGAAACTTTACCGATAAATCTACCCCTTTGCTAAAGAATTACATTTTCTGTGCATTGGGCGGTACTATGTGGTTTATGCAGTTTTTCTTTTACGGAATGGGGGAGAGCAAGCTCGGAAACGGTGCCAGCTCCTGGATTCTGCACATGACCACTATTATATTAACTGCAAATTTGTGGGGTGTTTACCGAAAGGAATGGAAAGGGATGTCGAAAAAAACCATCTGGACCTTTATAATAGGACTTGTGGTTATGTTCATTTCGGTATTGGTTGTTGGTTATGGTAACTCTTTAAATATTTAACAGATGAGCTTGATAGAAAAATCTTATGCGCTTGCCAAAGAGCAATACGCTAAACTTGGGGTCGATACTGATGTTGCACTGGCCAAAATGGATCAGGTAACTCTTTCATTGCATTGCTGGCAAGCTGATGACGTAGGAGGTTTTGAGACTCCTGATGCTGCCTTGTCGGGTGGCGGTATCCAGGCAACCGGGAACTATCCGGGCAAAGCAACCACTATCAGTGAGATGCGCAGCGACCTCGAAAAGGTATTGTCGCTGCTTCCAGGAAAATATCGTTTGAATCTGCACGCGATTTATGGTGATTTCGGTGGTCAGATTGTTGACCGCAACCAGATTGAACCGGCTCATTTTCAATCGTGGATCGACTGGTGCAAGAA
>Ga0209373_10001096_pt1 | contig 34923 bp, 29 predicted proteins | sample Higcelweek5metaG_FD_187173 | JGI IMG/M metagenome (GOLD analysis project Ga0209373, IMG submission 187173) | Freshwater pond sediment microbial communities from the University of Edinburgh, under environmental carbon perturbations - High... | ecosystem: Environmental > Aquatic > Freshwater >... | reverse complement strand
ACCAAAAGAACTTTACAACCCGAAGGCCTTCATCATTCACGCGGCATGGCTGGATCAGGGTTTCCCCCATTGTCCAATATTCCCCACTGCTGCCTCCCGTAGGAGTCTGGGCCGTGTCTCAGTCCCAATGAGGCTGATCATCCTCTCAGACCAGCTATAGATCGTAGCCTTGGTGAGCCATTACCTCACCAACTAGCTAATCCAACGCGGGCCCATCTTTCGGCGATAAATCTTTCCCCCATAGGGCTTATCCGGTATTAGCGTCAGTTTCCCGACGTTATTCCGAACCAAAAGGTAGGTTCCCACGTGTTACTCTCCCGTGCGCCACTCATGTATTGCTACATTCGTACGACTTGCATGTGTTAGGCCTGCCGCCAGCGTTCGTTCTGAGCCATGATCAAACTCTCAAGTTGAATTTGATGTTATGATCCTAAGATCATAAATCACTTAGCTTTGTCCGTTCTCTTGCGAGAGCGCAAAACCAAGTCAAGGTCCAATTTACTGTTTTCTTCGCTTCTTGCGAAACGAGGAATGTGTTTTTCGAACTTGTCGACTTTGGAATGCACAAAAGACAAAACCGAAAACCATCTCTCAAGACTTGACGTACCTGAGAGAGGCTAATGGATATCCTCGACCAGAAAAACCAGATCCGAAGATCAAAATCTTTCCCATCGCAGAACGCCGTCTGCGCATCCCTTCTCATCATATTCACAATGTACAAGAACAAGAAAGCCTTGCGGCCTTCAAACTAACCTATTGTTTGAAGCGACAAATCCAGGCCCCAAGCTTTGCTTTGCTCGACTTGGGCTGCCTTGACGTTTCAATGTGTCAATAAGTTAGCCACCGGAAGTCGCGGTAACGACCGCCGATGAGCCGTAACCTACTGGCTTTCGTTTGCCTTGTCTAGAGGAAAGTTCATTATTTCCTGTGGATAAATCTAAAAAACTACAAAACACCTCTGAACACCGCAGAAACACTAGGTTTTTCACACTAAAAAACTTTCCAAAAAGATCGAAAAACAGGCCTTTAAGCCCCTTCTTTCCTATCTGAAAACATAAAAAGCCTGCCAAATTTTGTTTTCAAAGCCCGAATCCACCCCTTTTTCCCCTTATGCGGGCTTTAGGGGCTCCAAACCGAGATTCTAAGGGATTTTTGATATAACTTATTGATAATAGTCGTTTTTATGCGAATAAGCCCCCGCAAAGGCTCGATTCTCGCCCGATCCTTCAAGCTAAAAAAAGGGGGCGGGCCTCTCGTTTGGCCCCGCCCCGCTGTTTCTTTTTGCGAAATTTTAAGAAAAAAGATGTCCGATAGCCCAAAATCTTCGGATCTGGCCGCCAGGGGCCAGCCCCTTAAAGCAGGCCCAGCCCCTTAAAACTGCCAACGTCGTTCGCGCCAATGATGATATGGTCGTGAATCACGATCCCAAGGGGCCTGCACGCTTCAACAATGGCCCTTGTCATGTCGATATCGTCCTGCGAGGGCATCACATCGCCCGAAGGATGATTGTGCACCAGAACCAAAGAGCCAGCCCCAACCTCAAGCGCACGCTGCACAACTTCGCGGGGATAAACAGGCGCATGATCGACGGTGCCGCGTTGCTGCACTTCGTCTTTGATGAGACGATTCTTGCGATCAAGGAACAGCAAACGGAATTGTTCTTTCGATTCCCGGCCCATAGCGGCGCGGCAATAATCAAGGATTCGCTGCCATGAGCTTAGAATCGGCTGGTCGATGAGAACGCCTTTTTGCGCGCGAAGCCCCGCAATAGCGATGGCACGCAAAAGCGCAGCGACAGATTCGCTCAGCCCCCACGATTCGAGTCGCGCAGGCGAAGCGGTCAAAACGCCCCATAAACCGTTGCCCTCCGCAAGAAGCTTTTTAGCAAGCGGCTTCACGTCGCGGCGAGGAATCGCTGCAAACAAAAGCATCTCTAAAATTTCGTAATCCTGCAGAGCTTCTTCGCCTGCCTCAAGAAAACGCGCACGCAAGCGCTGACGGTGCCCTTCGTAATGAGGCTTAGCCGCCGCATGCTCTGAGCGTGCGCGCGCCGTCATTTTTTCGATTCCTCATAGGGCGGCTTGTGCCAACCTTTGGGCGAAACCGTGAAAAGCTCGCACCCGTCTTTCGTCACGCCAAGCGAATGTTCAAATTGCGCGGAAAGCGAACGGTCTTTCGTCACAGCCGTCCAGCCATCGGATAAAACCTTCACGCCGAACTTGCCTGCGTTGATCATGGGCTCAATTGTCAGAAGCATGCCCGCACGCAAAACCATGCCCTTGCCGGGCCGTCCGTAGTGCAGCACAGACGGCGCGGAATGAAAGGTGCGTCCAAGGCCGTGCCCGCAGAAATCGCGCACCACAGAGAAACCTAGAGGCTCCACATAGGATTGAATCGCATAACCGATATCGCCAAGCGTTGCGCCATCTTTCACAACCGCAATGCCCCGCATCATGGATTCGTACGTGACATCGACAAGTTTGCGCGCGCGTAGGCCAACCGAATCGCCAATAAGATACATGCGCGACGTATCGCCATACCAACCATCCAGAATCACCGTCACGTCGATATTGGCAATATCGCCCTCTTCAAGACGCTTTTCGCCGGGAATGCCATGACACACAACGTGGTTGATCGAAATACAGGTCGAGCGCGTATAGCCGCGATAGCCAAGACAGGCCGAAACGGCGCCATGATCGCGCGTATATTGATCCATTAAATCGTCAAGATCGCTTGTCTGTGCCCCCGGAACGACGTGCGGCGTAATAAAATCCAAGACTTCGGCGGCCAATTTGCCCGCCCGACGCATGCCTTCAAAACCTTCTTCGCCATAAAGAGGGATATTTTCTTCTTCTGGATCTCTAGCCATGATGCTTCTCTTTCCACCGCACAAAACAAGAACAATGCAGCCACTATACGGCGCACTTTTCCCTTTGTCTCGTTTTTTGAAAAGCTACATATAAACGGCATTGTTCCTCAAATTCTTCGCCCTTTCCGCGAAAGAGGAAAGCCCCCCCCCTGCGTGGGGCCGCATACGCGGCCCTACGCACACAGCGTCATTGCGAGCGACTTGTCGCGCCGAAGCCCCGTAGGGGCGTAGGGGGAAGCCAAGTAATCCAGGACCGTTGGGGCGAACGTTGGTTTTCATAGTTATGACCTCTCCCCTTGCGGGAGAGGATAGAAAAACCTGCGGTTACGCAGAAACCGCTTGGTTTTTCTTGGTGAGGGGTTTTCTGAGTCTGAGGGTTTGGTTGAGGCTTCATCAACCCCTCCCCAAACCCCTCCCGCAAGGGGAGGGGTTTTTTGCCAAGGCTCTGCCGTTCGCAACAGATGCCCTACGCACACAGCGTCATTGCGAGCGACTTGTCGCGCCGAAGCCCCGTAGGGGCGTAGGGGGAAGCGAAGTAATCCAGAACCGTAAGAACAATCGTTTGTTTTATTGGCCCTAGACTCCCGCCAGCGCGGAAGTGACGAAGGAGGTAATGGTATAGACGTTCTCAATAATCGCCCCGCGCAGGCGGCGCGCCCGGCGTCTGAGGGAATAATATTTATGGCCGAAGGCCATTGGGCCATTGAGGCCCCGCGCGCTCGTGCGCGCGAAGCCAAGCGGGCGCATGCCCGCGCCCGGCGTTTGAGGGAATAAAATATTATGGCCGAAGGCCATTGGGCCATTGAGGCCCCGCGCGCTCGTGCGCGCGAAGCCAAGCGGGCGGATGCCCGCGCCTGGCGTTTGAGGGAATAAAATATTATGGCCGAAGGCCATTGGGCCATTGAGGCCCCGCGCGCTCGTGCGCGCGAAGCCAAGCGGGCGGATGCCCGCGCCCGGCGTATGAGGGAATAAAAAAGAAACCAAACGGGATTTCCGCTTTCGCGGAAATGACGTGGTAAGGAAAAGGCCTTGCCGTTCGCAATAACCGCCCCACGCAGGTGGCCCCACGCAGGTGGCCCTGCGCAAGCAGCGCTCTTACATGCCACCGCCGGGCTTAAAGTTCATTTTAACGCCCGCTTTTTCCCATTTCTGGTTCGCGGTTTGGGTTGTCGCGATATATTGTTGAACGGCGGCCGATTGCAAAACCTGACCGTAATCGGTTGGTGTGCGATTCGACGACGTCTTTTCGGCCTGCATCAAATTGAACAAAATGCCCGGCAAGCCACCATCTTTGACCTCGCCGCTTCGAATTCCTTCATCCTGACGATCCTTAGGTCCCCAGAAAAGCTCCGTCACGCGCGCGTCACCGGACGATTTCTTTTTCTTCTTTTTGACGATAAGGCCTGTTTCCTCATCGATTTGGTCTTTTTCGTCCTCAGGATCAGGCCACCTACACTCTTCCCAAGTGATATAGAGAAAATCTTGAATAGCACTTGAGATAAAAGGCAGATTCGCCAAAAGCTCGCGAAACATATTGGCGGCATCGAGAATAGCAATTTCTTCTAGTTTTTTGACTTCGGCTTTCTCTTCGTCTGTTTTCAAGCCCTTGCGTGCGGCCATAACGGGCGTCATGCAATTATCCTTGAGCTTACGAGCCCACTCGCCTGCCTGAGCGCCGCGCTCAACCTCGCCGTTTTCCTTATAGATTTCGGCGATCGTGCGAAAGCGCTTCACAAGGCATTCCGACCAGTACCACCAATCGTTGAACGGCGCGCGCTGTGCATAATTTTGAGCCATAACAAACGTCCTTGCAAAGGTTTAGGCACGAGCTCACAGCAAAAGCTTTTTTTGCCGAATGCCTGATACTAAATACGGGATGCTTTTTAGCCCATCCGCCCGGCGGAACGCAAGAAAGAGCTGTTTTTCTTGCCCCACAAACGCGCAAGCTCTTCGCGCTTCATGTTTGAGGCCACCATGCGCGGCTTTTGAATGCGCGGCGCACGCGAATCGCCCATGGCCTCACGTTCAAGCAGCATCTCAATCATTTCAGGCAAACGGCCATTTTCGGAATGGCCGCTACCGATTCCTTCCGTCTCGCGCCCATCAGGGCCGCGAAAGAGAACATTCGCCAGTTTTCCAGCGCAATTATCGAACCAAGGCGATTTGAGAAGCTTTTGCATATCGTCGGACCAGTCAGGCAACCGGCGCAGGATATCGACGTAAATAGGTTGAAGCGCGGTGATATAACGCGATTCCCGCTCGGCAACGCCAAGCATTTCCTGAGGCATATGAAGTTCATTTTCGTCGGTCTGCTCGTGCAAAAGGGCCAGCACATCGACGGTCAAAGAAATCTTTGTTTGTCTTTCGCGATCAGAAATAAAAACATCGGGAAAAGGCGGCTTACTGTAAACGAAAGAGATGGTCGTCAAGCGATCGACTATCACTTGCGTCCAATACATCCATTCGTCATAGGACGGCTTCAGTTTATCTTCGCCCGTCATAAAGCCCCGCGATCTTTTTCTTTCCGAAGACTACAATGGATGCCTATTTTTAGCAAGATAAAGTCAGTTTAGCTCCCGAAAATAAGCCGGGGAAGCCGCCGCCCATTCGTATTCAAGCCTATGTAATGGCACCCTTTTTCCGTCAAAACAGCGCGTGTCTTTTGGGTCGGGGGATCAACCTTAAGCGTCACAAAACCATTTTTGAGAAGCATGGCAACCTGCTTTGAATCGTTCGGCAGAACAAAGCGTTCCTCCTCGAAGAACGCCATATAACGCCGCATCTCCAGCAGACGCGGATCATCCGATGGTGGCGAATAAAGGGGAGTAGTCATGGGCGCCCTCCTTTAAAAAAAGGAACAAATCGGGCGAGCCTTTTTTACGAAGCGGCCTGAAAAGCTTTTTGCCGCAGCATCGCATCGGCCAAAACACAGGCCATCATGGCCTCGCCGACGGGAACGGCTCTGATCCCGACACAGGGATCATGACGCCCTTTCGTCGAAACGTCCACATTTTCCCCGTGGATGTTAACACTTTGCTGGGGCTTGAGGATCGAGCTTGTCGGTTTAACGGCAAAACGGGCCACAATATCCTGTCCCGTCGAGATGCCACCTAAAATGCCGCCCGCATGGTTTGAAAGGAAAACAGGAGCCTCTTCCGGCCCTTGCCGCATTGCATCGCCGTTGCCCTCGCCCGTCAGACCGGCCGCCGCAAAGCCCGCGCCAATTTCAACGCCCTTCACGGCATTGATGGACATGAGAGCAAACGCCAGCTCGGCATCGAGTTTCTCATAGATAGGATCGCCCCATCCAACAGGCACGCCCGAAGCGACGATCTCAACGACAGCGCCAACCGACGTCCCGGCCTTGCGCACTTGTTCAAGGTAATTTGTCCAGAATTCGGCAGCCTTGGCGCTGGGCGAAAAAAGGGCGTTACGTTCGACCTCACCCCACGACCAGTCGTCACGCCCAGCAAGATGCGGCCCAATTTGAATGACAGCGCCACGAACGGAAATAGAAGGCCCAAGAATTTGACGCGCCACAGCACCCGCCGCGACGCGGCAAGCTGTTTCGCGCGCGCTGGCACGTCCACCGCCGCGATAATCGCGCAGGCCATATTTTTCCTGCATCGTGTAATCGGCATGGCCAGGACGAAAAACGTCTTTAATTTCGTTGTAATCGTGCGAACGCTGATCGGTATTCTCAATCAAAAGGCTGAGCGGCGCGCCCGTTGTCCGCCCTTCGAAAACGCCCGAAAGAATCTGGACGCGATCCAGCTCTTGCCGTTGCGTCGTCAAGGGCGATTGCCCAGGCCGTCTTTTATCGAGATAAGGTTGAATAAGCTCTTCGCTAAGCGGAATCTGCGACGGACAGCCATCGACCACAACGCCAATAGCGGGGCCATGGCTTTCGCCCCAAGTCGTAAAACGGAAAAGAGAACCGAAACTGTTGCTGGCCATAAAACCTCTCATCGCGCCCAAGGCCTGAACAGCCCAAAGGAATCACGCGTCAAGCGCCCGGACGGGCGCTTGACGTAGTCTTTCTCAAAAACTTTTAAGGCCCGGTTAAAACGATCACGCTTCAGGCGCGACAAAGCCCTTGAGCAATTCGACAACAGGCCCCGCCTGATCGACAGCGACCATACCGACATTGTTATAGCCCGCATCGACATGCAGAACTTCGCCCGTTGTCCCGGTGCTAAGATCGCTGAGCAAATAAAGAGCCGAATGACCGACTTCCATCTGCGTCACGTTGCGGCGAAGCGGCGCGTTCAGCTCATTCCAGCGCAAAATCGCGCGGAAATCGCCGATACCGCTGGCAGCCAAAGTCTTGATCGGCCCGGCAGAGATCGCGTTAACGCGGATAGCCTTGGGTCCCAGATCAACAGAAAGATACCGCATGCTGGCTTCCAGCGCGGCCTTCGCAACGCCCATAACATTATAGTGCGGCATGCAACGCTCGGCCCCGATATAGCTGAGTGTCAAAAGGCTGCCGCCCTCTGGCATCAACGGCACGGCGCGCTGCGCCACCGCCGTAAAGGAATAGCAGGAGATATCCATCGTCTTAAGGAAATTGGCGCGGGTCGTATCGAGATACAGGCCATCCAGTTCGGATTTGTCCGAAAAAGCGATGCCATGCACGACAAAATCAAGCTTGCCCCATTTTTCTTTCAAAACCGCAAAAAGAGCATCGATGCTCGCTTCGTCGGTGACGTCGCAAGGCTCGATGATTGAAGAACCGACAGACTGAGCCAACGGCATAACGCGCTTTTGCAACGCTTCGCCTTGATAGGTAAAGGCGAGTTCGGCGCCCTGCGCGGCGCAGGCCTGCGCAATGCCCCAAGCGATCGAGCGTTCATTGGCGACACCCATAATCAGGCCCCGTTTGCCTTCCATCAATGTGCCACACAGGGGAGCGTCGTTCTTTTTGCTTTCCATCGTTCTTTCCTCGTCTTTAGGCTCAAATTAAAGCTCGATTCGGGAAAGAACCTTAACCTTCCTTCCCGCGCGAGACAATCTACACAATTGAACGATGCCGTCAAACAAGCTGTTCTTTAGCCTTTTTTCTACCCGAAAAGCGTGTTATTGCGGCCACCGTCGAATCAATGATAGGTGGGGGATCCCATGCTGAACGAAGCGCTGAATGCCGTTATTATGGGTCTTGTTGAGGGTGTGACGGAGTTTTTACCCGTTTCCTCGACCGGCCATCTCCTTTTGATGGATGAATTGCTCAAGTTCAAAGGCCCTGAAGGCAATGTTTTTGAGATCGTCATCCAGTTCGGCGCTATTTTAGCCGTTGTCGCCCTTTATTTCTCACGGCTCTGGCACGTCGCGCTCGAAGCGCCGAAAAGCGCCGAAGCCCGCCGTTTTATCACCGTTGTCCTGCTCGCCTTTCTTCCGGCTATCGTCATCGGCGCTGCAGCCCACGATTTCATCAAAACCGTCTTATTCAATCCGATGGTTGTTGCTGTTTCGCTGATCGTCGGCGGCTTTGCCATGATCTATATCGAAGAACATGCGCCCGCCCCGGACACGACGTCCGTCGAAACCATGTCTTATAAAACGGCGCTTTTGATCGGCCTTGCCCAATGCTTGGCGATGATTCCCGGCGTTTCCCGTTCCGGAGCCACAATCATGGGCGCGCTCGCGCTTAAGGTCGAACGCAAGACTGCGGCTGAGTTCTCTTTCTTCCTCTCCATTCCGACAATGGCCGCCGCGACGGTTTACGACCTCTACAAAAACATGGCGCACTTAACGGCAGACGACGGCGAAATCATTGCCATCGGCTTCGTCGTTTCGTTCTTTGCCGCTTTGGTTGTCGTCAAAACCTTCATCAATTTCATCGGCAAGCACGGCTTTATGCCGTTTGCCTGGTACCGCATTGCGCTGGGCGCGGTCGCGGTTGGGGCACTCATCGCTAGATAACGCCCCTGGGGTCAGGCCCCACAACCAAAAAGGCCCCGCGCTTCAAACGTGGGGCCTTTTTTTGATTTCATGGAACCTTGCTCGTTTTACTGTCCAGCTTCTTCCTTTTGGCCTTTGATTTTCTGAGCCAAAGACGCCTGTAAAAATTTATCGATATCGCCGTCCAGAACGTCTTGCGTCTGGCTCGTTTCGACTTCGGTGCGCGTATCTTTGACAAGCTGATAGGGCTGCAAAACGTAAGAGCGGATCTGATGCCCCCACGCAATATCGCTTTTGCCAGCTTCGATCACGGCCGCCGCATCCTCACGGATTTTCAGCTCACGTTCATAAAGTTTCGCGCGCAGCATTTCCATCGCCTTGGCGCGGTTCTTGTGCTGCGAACGCTCTTGTTGGCAAGCGACGACAATGCCCGTCGGCAAATGGGTAAAGCGCACGGCGCTGTCCGTTTTATTGACGTGCTGACCGCCCGCGCCCGATGAACGGAACGTATCGACCTTGAGATCCTTATCGAGAACTTCAATCTGAATTGAATCGTCGATGACGGGCGTTACAGACACGCTGGAAAAGCTTGTATGCCGCCGCGCGTTGGAATCATAAGGGCTGATACGAACCAAACGATGCACGCCGCTTTCGGTTTTAAGCCAGCCATAGGCGTTCGTACCCGTGATTTGGATCGTCGCGGATTTAATCCCCGCCTCTTCGCCGCGCGTTTCATCAAGCAGAAAAACTTTATAGCCCTTGCGCTCAGCCCAACGCATATACATGCGCAAAAGCATTTCGCACCAGTCCTGCGCCTCGGTGCCACCAGCGCCAGAATTGGCTTCAAGATAGCAATCATTCCCGTCGGCTTCGCCGGACAAAAGGCTTTCCAGCTCACGCTGCGCTGCTTTGTCGCGAACGACAAACAAAGCCTTTTCCGCCTCGGCGGCCATAGCGGCATCGCCCTCAGCTTCGGCCATTTCAAGAAGTTCGATATTGTCCTTGAGCCCACGGTCCAGCTCACGATAGCCGCTGACGCCCTGCTCAAGTTTCGTGCGTTCGCGCATCAATCCCTGCGCGCGCGCTGGGTGATCCCACAAATTGGGGTCTTCAGAAATAGCGTTCAGTTCCTCAAGTCGAATAACGGCTTGGTCGTAGTCAAAGATGCCTCCTCAGCAGGGCCAGCGATTTTTCGCTTGCAGCCACCGCCGACTGAATTTCAGCCCGCATGGTTAATCCTCATTCTATGAAGTCGGTGGTCTTTTAGCCTTGTTGCCACCTGCGTTGCAAGCCTATCCACGCCTCAAGGCCGGGCAAATAGCCCGCTTGGCCGCCGGATCGCTTCGGTAATTCGTTCTTTTGAGCCGAAAGCGGCGCGGGGAGAAGATCTTTCGGGATGGCCAAAAGCGTCGTAATCGAGGCGCGCGTATCGCGTCCGGCCAATTGCCGCGCCGCATCCTCCGTAATGGCGAAAGAGCGCGTATCGTACTTCATCGGACGCCAAGCCGTTCCGCATTGGATGACAAGGTGCAAGGAAGCCGGAATTTTTGTAAGGCAATCGCATCCTTGTTCATTACGAAACAAAAGCTCTTGAGCTCCCGTTTCGGCAAACTTCACGCGATACGGGCCGCGCGCGCCCTGCCGCACGAAAAACGGTACAGTTGACATCACGGCATAGGGCAGAACGTAGGGATGCGAGGCAAAAACCTCATTCCCCATAAAATAATTTTTGGCCGTCTGATTATAAAGATCGACGGAGGCTCTATCAATCGGTCTACCCGTCGCCGCACGGTGTAAAGCCGACAAAAGCGCCCGGTTAAAGGCTAAGATCTCAGGATGACGCAAGACCTCTTTGATATGCGCGCCAACGGCGGGATCTTTGGATTCTTTGACTTGATCGTTAAAGCGTGGATCATAAGGACAATAAAGCGAGCAATCCGCCACAGATTTGATGCCGTTATTGCGCTTGTTCGTCGGCGTGTAATGCTGGAACCCAAGCGAGGTTAAACAATCCGGTTCCGTCAATTTACGCCCAGCCAAAGCAAAACCGCCCACGCGCCCCACGGCATAGACATGAACGGGATTATAGCATTCGGGACAAACAAGCCCTTTGTTCAGGGCTGCGCGAATAAGAAAGGAAGCATGAGGTTGCGTGAGAAGAGGCAAAACGTCCGAGGCTCGCTCCCGCCATAAGTCGGAAAGCGTCACAAGACGGCCCGTCAAGCTGTTCAAAGCCCGTTTCATGCAAACCTACGCCTCTTATTAAAAAGACGCGGTCAGCATACCCGATAAATCTGCAACTAAAAAACGGATATTTTATTGTGATATCAATACAATCCGCCTGTTCCCTGCGTTGTAGGCGAAGTGCTATCGGCTGGCTGCCCTTCTGCGGGGGCTGTTTCGTCCGTATTGCCCGATGTCGGTTGGGCTTGCTGACCCTCTATCGGCTGGGGCTGGCCCTCAACAGGTTGTCCGGAAGCTGGTGGGGCTGCCAAAGGTTGCAACGTGGCCGGATTAACGCCATTGGCAAAAAGCGCCGTTTGCGAGCTATCCAAAACCGGACGCGAAGCGCCTTCTTGCGGCTCCGTGCCGGGGATGAAAGCCTCCCAGATAGCGTTCTTATTGCTGGGCAAAGCGGGCGCGCCGGAAGCCGCGTCGACACGCACCATGCGCAAGCCGGGCGGAATGCGGAACGGCAAGGCGGGCTTATCCTTCATCACAGGTTCGATGAAATCTTTGAAGATTGGCACAGCGATGCTCGCGCCCGTTTCATGGCCGCCTAGCGTGCGCGGATCGTCAAAACCGATATAAACAGCCGTCACAAGGCCAGGCGTCACGCCAACGAACCAAGCATCGTGGCTATCGTTCGTCGTGCCCGTTTTGCCCGCCAAAGGAAAGCCCAGCGTCTTAAGCTTGGCCGCCGTACCGCGCTCAACAACGCCTTCCAGCATCGAAACCATTTGATAGGCCGTGCGCGGATCTTGAATCTGCTCACGCGTATCGGGAATCTCTGGCGTCGGCATGCCGGAAAACCATGGTGCGCCAAGGCAAGCATCGCAATCGCGATTATCGGTACGCCAGATTGTTTTGCCGTCGCGGTCTTGAATGCGATCAACGATGGTCGGCGTAATTTTCTTGCCCCCGTTGACGATCATGCCATAGGCCGCCGCCAACCGAAGAGGTGTCGTTTCCTTGGCCCCCAGCGAGAAGGAAAGCAGGTTCGGCATTTCATCAACGACACCAAATTTTTTAGCTTCAGCAACGACGGAATCCATGCCAATCGCATTCGCCAAACGCACCGTCATCACGTTGCGCGATTTTTCGATACCGACACGCAACGGTGTGGGACCATAAAATTCTTGCGAATAGTTTTCAGGCCGCCAAAGCGGTAGGCCCGGCCCCTGCACATATTCAAAAGGCGCATCCAGAACAAGATTGGATGGCGTAAAACCTTTATCCAGCGCCGTCAGATAAACAAACGGCTTAAAAGACGAACCCGGCTGCCGCCACGCTTGCGTGACGCGGTTATATTGGCTGATTTGTGGGCTAAACCCACCGGTCATCGCATAAACGCGGCCCGTTTGCGGATCAAGCGAAACAATCGCGCCCTGCACGACAGGAACCTGCCGCAACGTATAGGTGTTTTTGGGATAAGCCTTGCCGCTTTCGTCCGCGCTGACAGGCTCAACCAGTATCACGTCGCCGATGCCCAAAACGTCACCGGGCTTTTTCACGGCGGGGCCAAACTCTGTCGCCGAAAGCTCATGCCGCGCCCACTTCATTTCTTCCCATGGAATCGCGCCGCGCGTCCCATCGATCACCGCGATTTCAGCGCCTTTGGGCGTCACATCAATCACAGCCGCAAGCGGCCATTCTTCGCCGCCATGCGGATGTTCAATTTTACGAAGCTGCGTTTGCCACTCTTTCAAATCGGCAAGCCGCGTCACCGCGCCCCGCCAACCGCGTTCACGGCGATCATAGGTGATAAGCCCCTTACGCAAAGCGCGAGTCGCAATTTCCTGCATCTTGGGATCGAGGCTTGTTTTAACGGCAAGGCCGCTTTCCAAAACAGGCTTTTCCCCAAATTGAGCCACAAGCTGACGGCGCACTTCTTCTGTAAAATATTCGCCGCCATTAATGACTTCCGCTTCGTCGCGCGAACGCGTAACGAGGGGTTCTTTCGCTGCGCCATCGCGATCATCAGTCGAGATCACACCGTCCTCGGCCATGCGACCCAAAACCCAATTACGGCGATCCACAGCGGCCTCGTAATGACGCGCAGGCTGATAATTGTTTGGCCCCTTGGGTAAGGCGGCTAAAAAGGCAGCTTCGGCAGGCGTTAGCTCATCGAGCGACTTGTTGAAATAGTTCAACGCCGCCGCCGCCACGCCATAGGAACGGTTGCCAAGAAAAATCTCATTCAAATAAATTTCGAGAATACGATCCTTGCTCAGCGTTTGTTCGATCCGCTGCGCCAAGATGATTTCCTTGATCTTGCGCGCAAGCGAGACTTCGTTCGTCAGCAGCATGTTCTTTGCGACTTGTTGCGTGATCGTCGAAGCGCCCTTGGGACGTTTATCGCTGCCAACATTATGCAAATTCGTCAAAGCGGCACGCGCAATGCCAAAAACATCAATGCCCGAATGGCGGTAAAAATCTTGATCTTCCGCCGATAAAAAAGCGGCGCTCACCAATTTGGGGATCGTTTTGATCGGCACGAAAATCCGCTGTTCGGCGGCGATTGTCGCCATCATCCGCCCATCGTCGGCATAAATACGCGACAAAATCGGCGGTTGGTAATCCTGTAAATAAGAATAATCGGGCAGATCCTGCGCATAATGCTGGAACAGCATAAAAAGAGCGATAGCCCCAGACACGGCCACAAGAAACAAAAAGGAAAACAGGCTGGCAAGAAGGCGCATGGGACGGAAACCGACAAAGAAAAAAAGAAGGTGCGCCCTTTTAACGCAATCGGGCCTGTTTGTAAAAACAACGTCGTAGGTAAACGTCATAAACAACGTTAACCCTTGTTTTCGATTGTTTTTTTCCCTGAAAACCGTATGGTAGCTCAGATTTGAGACCAATATATAGCTAAAACACTTTATTTTGATAAAGCGTTTTAGCTATGAAAACCGCCCGGAAGGGCGGGGTTCCGCCGCGAAGCAGGCGGTATCCCAAAATAAAATGAATCATTTTATTTTGGATAAGTTATATAAGGAATGAATTACAAATGAACCTGATGCAATCTTCTTTTGCGCTGAAGCCTTGCCATCGCCCGGTCAACGGGAAAGGTGAGCTTGTTTCCTGTACAATCCGCTTTTATGCCGCCCCGGAACCTTTGAACAAACACGGCCTTTGGGATCGTAAGAACACGCACTTGGTTCAATACACGGAACCTTTCTACGGCTATTTTGTCGAAAAACTCGTGAGCCTGTGGCTGAAACAACCGCAGATCGTCGCACCGGTAAAAAAGAAGCGTTTCTTTTTTTGGGAGGAAACGGTTGCTCCGATGCGCCTTAAGGGCGGCGAGGCCTATCCCACGCCGAATCTGCTTATTCTGACAGGCACCACCCCGGCGAATATGAGAATTCGCCACGCCCTTTTCCTCGGACAGCAGGATCTTTTATCGGCCTTTGCCCAAAGAACGGGCGGCCTCATCGACCTGACCCCGGCACAAGAAAGCCGCGTCGCCGTTTTCCAATCCGAGTATCCGCGCCCGGTCAGCCTACCGCCTCTGCCGCGGCAAGCGCTTGGCGCTAAGCGCCTAGAGATTTAAAGAAAGCGCGAACGGCTTCGGTGCGAGCGGCGTCGCGCGAGCGCGAAGGCCGCGCGTAGTCCATCTCTGTGAAAACAAAACCAATAATCATGCTTTGCATGGCAAGCGCCGCTGTTTTGGGTGTCCAGCCCGGCCCTAATTTTTCTTTCCTGCGCGCTTTTTCCAAAATCGTTTCAAAAACAGCGCGCGCTTTGTCGCGGCACGAATTATTGCGCACGATGAGCGCCTGTAACTCTTCAAGATATTCGCAACGCCGCGTTAAAATCGTCAGCAACCGCCGCCGGTGCGGATCATTCAAAATCGAATCCAAAGTTCGGCAGCAATTCGCACATAAGGCATCAAGCGGATCGGACAAATCCTGCTGTGCCAAATCTTCCAAAAGCCTTTCGTGAGGAAGGAAGGCATTGTCCGACAAAGCACGCAAAAGTTCAGCCTTGTCTTTAAAATGCCAATAAATGGCCCCACGTGTTAATCCGGCAGCTTTGGCAATTTCCTGCAAGGACGTGCTGACGACGCCCTTTTCGAAAAACTTATGTTCTGCCGCGCGCAAAAGGGCTTGGCGCGTTTTTTCTGCTTCGTCTTTTGTCCGTCTTGGCATTGTCTTGATCCTTTGCTCAGACTTTCCTGCGGTCTTATTTTTTCAAAAACCAACTTTCTTTTCTCTTTACATACATTCAAGAATGTATAGTATCAAGCTGAAATTGTATTCCGCTGGTATGCACGGAGGCAAGGGGTTCTCTTAAAATCCTTCTTGCTCTTTCGAGGGTAGCGTCTCATGCTATGGACGCCCCCTCCTGCGATTCCCCTTCGGAAAACACTCGAACTTTATTGGACGAAACCATGCCCAAGACGACGCCTTTGCTCCGCGCTTTATACGCGACGACTTTTCTTTTGCTGGCCACGACCGCCCTTACCGGATGCGCCGCTGGCCCTGACTTCAAAAAACCTGACGCGCCGACGGTCACTTCGTATGGCCCCGATGGCTTGCCAAAGGAAACGGACGCAGCGTCCGGACCTTTGGGCGGCATGCAGCGCTTTGAGGCGAACGGCGACGTTCCCGCCGCGTGGTGGACTTTGTATGAATCCGCCGCGCTGAGCCACATGATCGATCAAGCGATCAAGGGCAGCCCGACGCTTGATAGCGCCCGCGCCTCGCTCCGCAACGCGCAGGAAACAGCGCTTGCCAGCGAAGGCGGCCTATTCCCCAGCCTGACCGGTTCAGCATCGGACGACCGATCAAAATCAAGCGGCAAGATCAAGCCTTATACCGTTTACGGCACATCGGTCGCCGTCAGCTATGCGCCTGATATTTTTGGCGAAACGCGCCGCACGATTGAATCGAAGGACGCCGCCGCCGAAGCCGCTAATTTCGAGCTTGAAGCGGCCTATCTGACGCTAACAAGCAATGTTGTCACAACGGCCGTTACCGAAGCCTCGCTCCGCGAACAAATCGCAGCGACCAAGGATATCCTTGAGGCTGAAAAGAAACAGCTCGACCTGACGCGCAAGAAACTCGAGGCCGGGGCTGTCGCACAATCGGCGGTGCTCTCGCAAGAATCGACAGTCGCCGCAACCGAAGCCACGTTACCGTCGCTTGAAAACCTATTGGCGCAATCGCGTCATAGCTTGGCCGTTTTGATGGGCCGCTTCCCCAGCGAAGGCACCGATGCGCTCTTTACTTTGAGCGGGCTGAAACTGCCGGAAAAGATCCCCGTTTCGCTGCCTTCACAATTGGTCGATCAACGTCCCGACATTCGTATGGCTTTGGCCGCCCTTAAGGCAGCAAATGCCAATGTTGGCGTTGCCACAGCCGCCATGCTGCCGCAATTCACTTTGACGGGCAATTATGGCGTCGGTGCAGCCAAAATGTCGGATATGTTCACGCCGACAACGGCCGTGTGGGGCCTTGCGGCGGGCTTAACGCAACCGATCTTTAAGGGCGGCGAGCTTTTGCACACGAAACGCGCGGCGCAGGCTGCCTTTGATAAGGCAGCGGCAGATTATCGCGCCACGGTTTTGTCGGCATTCCAAGACGTCGCCAACGCGCTCAAGGCTTTGGAGACGGATGCCCAAGCGCTTAAAGCGCAAGCAGCAGCCGAACGTTCGGCTAAGCAAAATCTCGATCTCGTCACGCAGCAATTCAACGCGGGCGCGGTCGATTACATTACGTTACTTTCGGCGCAGGCTAGCTATCAATCGGCCAAGATTAATTTGGTCAAAGCCGAAGCCGCTCGTCTGTCCGATACAGCAGCCCTCTTCCAAGCTTTGGGTGGCGGCTGGTGGAACAGGCAAGTGCCGCTCGTCTCGCAACCCTAATCCCTTACGAATGATCAACGGAGTTTAGTTATGATAAAGCGCATGATCGTCATGCTCCTGCTCGTCGGCCTCGTGCTCGGCGGCGTGTTTGGCTACAAGCAGTTTGGCTCCATGATGATGATGAAGGCCATGGCGTCGGCCAGCAATCCAGCGCAAACCGTCACAACGACGAAAGCGAACGGTTCTGCTTGGCAGGATGAAATCAAGGCCGTCGGCACGTTTAAAGCGGTCAAAGGAACGAACGTTTCCTCTGAAGCCGCTGGCATGGTCGAAAACATCTTCGTCGAATCTGGCCAAGATATCGAAGGCGGCACTTTGCTCGTTCAGCTCAAAAGCGACGAAGATCAAGCCCAGTTGAACGCACTCGAATCCAAGCTGAAACTGGCGCAAATCACGCTGGATCGCGACGACAAGCAAATCAAGGCTAAGGCGATTAGCCAAGCGACCTATGACGCGGACAAGGCGGACTTCGAAAACCTTAAGGCTCAGGTCGAACAGCAAAAGGCTGCGCTTGAAAAGAAAACCGTTCTGGCTCCGTTTGCGGGACGTCTTGGGATTCGCCAAGTCGATCAAGGCCAATATTTGGCGGCTGGCACGGCTATGTTCGCGCTGCAGCAACTCGATCCGATTTATATCGACTTTGCCGTACCGCAACAGGATATGTCGAAACTTCAGGTTGGCCAAAAAATCGCCATCTCGACGGACGTTGCGCCAGGCAAGCCTTTCGAAGGCGAGATTTCAGCGCTTGATGCGACGGTGGACGAAAGCACGCGTAACATCAACGTTCGCGCGACCGTTAAGAACCCGGATAAGGCGCTTTTGCCCGGTATGTTCGCCTCGGTCTCGATCGAGGTCGGCCAACCGATCCCTTACCTCACGCTTCCGCAAACGGCCATTACCTATAACCCGTACGGCAACGTCGTGTTCATCACCCAAAAAGTTACCGACCCGAAGCCCGACGCCCCCGCCATCGAAGCCCATATGGTCTTCGTCAAAACAGGCCTGACGCGCGGCGACCAAGTCGCCATCCTTTCGGGCATCAGCGAAGGCGATGAAGTCATCACTTCGGGACAGATGAAACTTCGTAATGGAACGCCGCTCGTCATCAACAACGAGGTTCAGCCAAAGAACGATCAGGACCCGCACCCCAAAGACGAATAAGTCAGATGGATCTGAAGGGAGCGACGGTCAAAAGACCGGCGTTCCCTTCGGGTCTGCCGTTTTCAAGCTACCGCTTACAGCAAGAGTTTTCCCATGCGTTTTACCGACATCTTCGTCCGCCGCCCTGTTTTAGCTTCCGTGGTCAGCTTGCTGATCCTCGTGCTTGGCCTACGCGCGGTCTTTAATCTTCCGGTTTTGCAATATCCTCATACTGAAAACGCCGTGGTGACAATTTCCACGACCTATTATGGCGCTGATGCCGACATCATCGCCGGGTTCATCACGACGCCGCTTGAAAACGCCATCGCGCAGGCAAACGGCATCGATTACATGACGTCCACCAGCAAAACCGGCATCAGCACGATCACGGCCAACATTCGTCTGAACTACGATTCCAACAAAGCTTTGTCGGAAATCAGCACAAAGGTGCAATCCGTCCGCAACCAATTGCCCGCCGATGCGCAAGAATCCGTCCTGCAAATGAGCGTCGGGCAAACGCTCGATTCCATGTACATCGCTTTTAAGAGCGATTCTTTGCCGCAAAACAGCATCACCGATTATCTTTTGCGCGTTGTCCAACCGAAATTGCAAGCTGTCGAAGGCGTTCAAACAGCCGAAATTCTCGGCGCAAAGAATTTTGCCCTGCGCGCTTGGCTCGACCCGACAAAACTGGCCGCGTATGATTTAACCGCAACCGACGTCTCAGCCGCGCTGGCCAGCAATAACTACATCTCGGCGTTGGGCACGACCAAAGGCCAGATGATTCAGATCAACCTGAACGCTTCGACAGACCTTCGTTCGTTGGATGAGTTCCGTGATTTGATCGTCAAACGGAGCGGCAACGCCCTCATTCGCCTCAAGGACGTTGCCAACGTCACGCTTGGTGCCGACGATTACGAAACCCGCGTAAGCTTCGATGGCAAAGACGCCGTCAATATCGGCATTCAGGTCGCGCCGAGCGCCAACCTGCTCGAAGTTATCAAACGTGTCCGCGCCGTTTTCCCGGACATCAAGAAAGCTTTACCAACGGGATTGACCTCCAACATAGCCTACGACGCGACATCCTTCGTCGAGAGCTCTATCCACGAAGTCGTCACAACTTTGATCGAAGCCGTCCTCATCGTCACGGTCGTGATTTTCTTGTTCCTCGGCTCGCCACGTTCAGTTCTCATTCCAACGATCGCTATTCCGCTTTCGCTCATTGGCGCCTTTGCGATGATGGCCGGATTCGGCTTTTCGATTAATCTTCTGACCCTCCTCGCGCTTGTGCTGGCTATCGGTCTTGTCGTGGATGACGCCATTATTATCGTCGAAAATGTGGACAGGCATATGGGCGAAGGCAAAACGCCCTTTGAAGCGGCGCTTTTATCTGCGCGCGAACTGGCTGGGCCTATCTTGACGATGACGATTGTTCTTGTCGCCGTCTATGTTCCTATCGGTTTTCAGACTGGCTTGACGGGCGCTCTTTTCACCGAGTTTGCCTTTACGCTCGCGGGCGCTGTGACGATTTCCGCCCTCGTCGCCTTGACCTTGTCCCCGATGATGTGCTCACGCATTTTGAAGCCGCATCGCAAGGAAAGCACCGTCTGGCACGAAGAGCTTGTCGATTGGCTTGAGCTCCAATTCGAGCGCGTGCGCCGCTGGTACGAACGCATCCTCGATGCGAGCTTTAATTTTCTGCCCGTCACGGTCGTTTTCTCGATCATCATTTTGGGCAGCACGTTCTTTCTCTATTCCTCGTCGAAAACGGAGCTCGCGCCACAGGAAGATCAAGGCATCTTGATCTCGCTTTTCACGCCAGCGCCAAACGCCTCACTCGACCAGAAAGTCCTCTCATCAAACTATGCCTTCGGCATTTTCTCCAAAATCCCGGAAATGGCTCACATTTTCCAAATGGATTTGTCGAGCATGTCCATCGCTGGCACCGTGCTTAAACCGTGGGACGAGCGCAAGCGTACGACCAACGACATTCAACCTTTGATGCAAAAAGAGATCCATACGATCCCGGGCGTCAACGCGGTGGTGTTCCAACCGTCACCGTTGCCGGGCAGCCGTGGCATGCCAGTCCAATTTGTTATCAAGACGACCGACAGCTTTGAAAAACTGCAAAAGGTTTCGGATGATTTCATGGCAGAGGCACAGAAAAGCGGCCTCTTCATGTTCCTCGATAACGATCTGAAAACAGATTTGCCGCAAACAACGGTGCAAATTGACCGCGATAAAGCCGCACAGCTTGGTTTGAACATGAGCGACATCGGCGGCCCGCTCAGCGCGATGCTTGGCGGCGGCTATGTCAATTATTTCAGCCTTGAGGGTCGTTCGTACAAAGTCATCCCACAGGTCGAACAAAAAAGCCGGTTGAATGCCGATCAGCTTGGTTCCTATTACATCAGAACCTCAAGCGGAACGAGCGTGCCTCTTTCGACCGTCGTGACAATGACGACCAAAACAATCCCGGAAACGATCAACCATTTCCAACAAATGAACGCCTCGACAATCTCAGGCGTGCCCTTCCCGGGCGTTGCGACGGGCGATGCGCTTAAGGCGATGCAAAAGCTGGCGGACAGTAATCTTCCCCAAGGCTACAGCATCGATTTTTCGGGTCAATCGCGTCAGTTCACGCAAGAACAAAGTGGCTTTGCGACAACCTTCGCCTTCGCGCTTATCATCATCTTCCTCGTGCTCTCGGCGCAGTTTGAAAGCTTCCGTGACCCGATCACGATTTTGATTTCGGTGCCTATGGCTATCGCGGGCGCGTTACTCTTCATCACGGTGAACGTCGGCGGCGCAACGATCAACATCTATACGCAGGTCGGCCTTGTAACGCTGATGGGGCTTATCAGTAAGCACGGCATTTTAATCGCCGAGTTTGCGAACAAGCTGATGGTCGAAGAAGGCCTCACCAAACGCCAAGCCATTGTTCACGCTTCAGGTTCCCGCTTACGCCCGATCTTGATGACCACGGCAGCCATGGTTCTTGGCGTTGCGCCAATGATCTTTGCCTCTGGGGCCGGCGCGCTCGCCCGCTTCAACATGGGGCTTGTCATCGCGGCAGGCCTTTCCATCGGCACGGTTTTCACCTTGTTCGTCCACCCGGCCGTCGTTTTGATGGTTGGCGAAGACCACACGCATCTTTATCTGGAGCGTAAGAAGGAACAGGAAGACATTCAAAAGGAAATCGATGCCGAAGCGGCAACGTCCAAAGCCGCCGAAGAGCTTCACAAGAAAGCAGAGCTTGCGCAGGAAGAGGCCATGAAGAAAGGCCCTGGCGGCGAAGGCGAAACGCCGACAACGTAAAATCAAGTCCCCCTAAAACCCGCGTTTCGAAAGGAACGCGGGTTTTTTATAGCGCGCAGCGTATTTTCTAAGGCCGTCGCGGTTGCGCGAAGCGCAGAGCAGTCGCCTTATTATAGAGCAGTCGCCTTATTATATTGAGTACGTGAGCACCGGAAGCGCAGAAACGTTTGGATTACGCAGCCCAAAATACGCCTCTGGTTATTCGCCAAGTTCGATGGCCGGACAATGATCCATCACAACAAGAAGCCCGGCGGCCTGCGCCCGTTCGGCCGCTTCGGGGTTGACGACGCCAAGCTGCATCCAAACGACTTTTGCGCCTTTGGCGATGGCCTCATCGGTCAAAGGACCTGCCGCCTCGCTAGTGCGAAAAATATCGACCATATCGATGGGCTCTGGGATCGCGGCCAGATTTTCGTAAACTTTTTCCCCAAGAAGGGAACCACCCGCAAGGCCGGGGTTAACCGGAATCACGCGATAGCCTTTATTTTGCAAAAATCGCATGACTTTATGGCTGGGGCGGTCGGGCTTATCGCTCGCGCCAACCAGCGCAATCGTGCGCACTTTTTGAAGAATTTCGAGGATTTCCGCGTGGCTTGGATCGACGTAAGGCATCTTTTCCCCTCTTCCCGGTGGACTCAAAAGCATTTTCAGGCTTATCTTACCGGGCACTAACATTGAATGAACGCACAACAGGTTCGGCTATGTCCATTGAAAAGACTTATGATTCTACCGCTACGGAAAGCAAACTTTACCCGCTTTGGGAACAATCGGGCGCTTTTGCCTGTGACCCCGCCTCCAAGGCCGATCCTTTTTGCATCATGATCCCGCCGCCCAACGTTACGGGCAGTCTCCATATGGGCCATGGCCTGACCTTTACAATCCAAGACACGCTCGTCCGCTATCAACGCATGAAGGGGCACGACGTCCTGTGGCAGCCGGGCACCGATCATGCGGGCATTGCCACGCAAATGGTCGTCGAACGGCAATTGGCCGCGCAAGGCCTTGATCGCCGCGAAATGGGCCGCGAGGCTTTCTTGAAAAAAGTGTGGGAATGGAAAGCGCAATCCGGTGGCACGATCACCAAGCAATTGCGCCGTTTGGGCGCTTCGCTCGATTGGCCGCGTGAACGCTTTACGCTTGATCCCGCGTTGAACCGCGCTGTGAACAAGGTCTTCGTCCAAATGTACAAGGATGGCTTGATTTACAAGGCCAAGCGCCTTGTAAACTGGGACCCCAAAATGCTCTCCGCCGTTTCAGATTTGGAAGTTGAGTCCAAGGAAATCAAAGGCCATCTTTGGTATTTCACCTATCCGATCAAAGATTCGGATGAAACCATCACCATTGCGACGACGCGCCCGGAAACGATGCTGGGCGATACGGCTGTCGCGGTGCATCCGGAAAACGAAAAGCTTAAGCATTTGATTGGCAAAACCGTTGTCTTGCCGTTGGTTGGACGCTTGATCCCCATTATTGGCGACGAATATGCCGATCCTGAAAAAGGCACGGGCGCGGTGAAAATCACCCCCGCGCACGATTTCAACGATTTTGAAGTCGGCAAACGCCACAAACTGCCCCTCATCAATATTCTCGATAAAACAGCGCACCTCAATGAGGAAGTGCCGGAGAAATATCGCGGGCTTGAGCGTTTCGAAGCGCGCAAACGCATCGTCGCGGATATGGAAGAGCTGGGCCTTCTGGAAAAAATTGAACCGCATATACATGCCGTACCGCATGGCGACCGTTCCGGCGTCGTGATTGAACCGTGGCTGTCCGAGCAATGGTATTGCGACGCGACGAAGCTGGCCGAACCAGCCATCAAAGCCGTCGAGGAAGGCCGTACAAAGTTCGTTCCCGAACAATGGACGAACACATATTTTGCTTGGATGCGTAACATTCAGCCCTGGTGCATCAGCCGCCAGCTTTGGTGGGGCCATCAAATCCCAGCTTGGTATGGCCCGGATGGCAAAGCCTTTGTCGCCGAAACGGAAGAAGAAGCTTTGGCCGAGGCCGTCCAAATCTATGGCCAGAAAACCGAGCTGACACGCGATGCCGATGTGCTCGACACATGGTTTTCTTCGGGCATGTGGCCGTTCTCAACCCTCGGCTGGCCGGAACAAACGCCGGAACTGGCGCGTTATTATCCAACCGACGTGCTCGTCACGGGCTTTGACATCATCTTCTTCTGGGTCGCCCGCATGATGATGATGGGCCTTTATGTGATGAAAGACGTGCCGTTCCGCACGGTTTACATCCACGCCCTTGTCCGCGATGAAAAGGGCCAGAAAATGTCGAAAACCAAGGGCAACGTGATCGACCCCTTGGAAACGATCGACACTTATGGCTGTGACGCGCTCCGCTTTACGCTCGCCAACCTTTCGACGCCGGGCCGCGACATTCGTCTGGCCGCTTCGCGCATCGAAGGCAACCGCAACTTTACGACGAAGCTTTGGAATGCCGCGCGTTATTGCGAAATGAACGAATGCCGCTGGCAAAAGGATTTCACCCCCGCGCTGGTCAAGCATCAGGTCAACCAATGGATTGTTGCCGAAACGAAAGCCACCGCCGCGCGCGTGGCCGAACAGCTTGACAGCTTCCGTTTCGATCTCGCAACCCATTCGGCTTATGAATTCGTTTGGAACGTGTTTTGCGATTGGTATTTGGAGTTCACGAAACCCGTGCTTGCCGAAGGCGGCGCAGCGGCTGAGGAAACCAAGGCGACCACGGCGTGGACGCTCGCGCAAATTGTGAAAATTCTTCACCCCTTCATGCCGTATATTACGGAAGAACTTTGGGGCCAGATCGTTGGCGACGGCTCGCTTTTAATGAAGCAGTCTTGGCCAGAAATTCAGACAACGGCCACGGCGCAAGCCGCCCAAGATGAAATGAATTGGGTCGTGCGCGTCATCTCCGCCGTTCGTGCTGTGCGTTCGGAGCTGAACGTTCCGGCGGGCGCCAAGATCCATTTGCAAGTCAAAGGCACGAACGAAGCGACACGAGCGCGTCTGAAATCGCACGAAGCGATCATCGCGAAACTCGCACGTCTGGCCGACATTGCGCTTACAAGCGAAACGCCCAAAGGCTCAGCGCAAGCGGTGGTAGATGAAGCAACGTTGATTTTGCCGCTTGCCGACGTGATCGACCTCGCGCAAGAAAGTGCGCGTTTGGCCAAGGAAAGCGCCAAATGGGCCGACGAAGCCAAAAAGCTGGAAGCCAAACTTGCGAACCAAAACTTCACGAGCCGCGCGCCCGCCGAAGTCATCGACGAGCATAACGAACGCCTCACGGCGGCCCGCGCGATGGTTGAACGGCTGAACGCCGCGCGTAAAAGCTTGGAGGGGTAACTGAATAAGCGAAGTAAAAATAATCAACAAAACGGGATGACCGCTTATGCGGGCATGACAAATACTGTGGCCATTGCCACACAAAACCCGGTCATCCCCGCGAAAGCGGGGATCCCATTTGTTTTGTTTTTTCTTCTTTGCCCACTCCTCTTTCCGCTCGCCGCTTTTGCCGCCGATCCGGCGCTTGATCCCAGCTTTTGCCGGGCGCTTATCAAACATACGCCAAGCGCCGACGTCGCTTATCAACCGGGACTGGATATCCACGGCAAAAGCGTCGCATCCGCTGATTTGCCCGGCGCTGCCAAAATCGATTTACCGGAAGAAATCACAATCCCGCTCTCGGCGGATTTGTTCAAAGTTTTGAACCTCAGCCAAACGTCCTTGCCGTTCAGCGCCATGCAACGAAACGACATAGGGCTTGGCACGCTCACCTTGCGGGGCGATAAGGTTTTGTATAACGGCCAGCCGCTTTCCGACGCGCAACAAGACAATCTGGCCGTGCTGTGCCTCAAACCGACGAAGCCGTAAACTACCTTATATCGGAATAAAACTTAATGCCTGGCGCACAAACGCATCCCACGCATTGCCAACGCGCAGGGCCGCCAAACATGCTGGGTTTATCTTGGCAGACCATGCCCGTATCCGTGCTGGGCGACACGCCATAAATCGTCAACACCTTATACATATTGCCGCCGCCCGTGCTGCACCCGATGCCATAGCTACCACCCTCACCGCCCGTGCAGGTGAAACTGCCTTCGGCATTCGCGCCGTGGCCATAGGTATAAGAGCCAACCTGCTGCGTATAATAATTCCAGCTCCATCCCGTGCAGTTTTCCGGGCTGATATACCAAGAGTCACGCGTGTTCAGGTAATACAAATAACGGTGGCAGCCAGTCATGCCTTCCGGCGGAACAGCGCACCATGTTTGGCCAGCTTTATCGACGGTGCTCGTCGCACAGCAAGCCCCATCCGTAATTTTGACGTTCAACGAACTTGCCGCCTTATAAAAAGCCGTCCATTCCTCATCTGTGCGCGCCGGAACGAAATAATCGTTGCTGGCATCTTTATTCGCCAGGCAATAGGTCTTGGCTCCCGCATAAGGCGGGGTATAGGTCACGTTCTGGATGCCATGGCTGAGCCGAAGGCCCGAACAAGTCGATAAAACGATATCGCTTGAGGACGGAATGGCAATGCCGCCATTCGCTGACGCCGAGCAAGTCAGCTGGCTGGCCTGAGCTGCCTGCGCCCCAACAAGGAAGAACAACCCACAAAAAAGACAGGCGAAGGATTTCATGAGATAGCTCCAAGCAGCGAAAAGCCGATACACAAGCTGCCTTACTATCTCAAAAAAAGGCTAAAAAACTTATTAAATAGTAAAGGCCCCTATGGTCCGGCGCTTTCCCCTTACTTTCCTTCACCCTTTTGAAAGCAAAATCTTTTTTCCTTGTGGAAAAAGGGGAGTTTTGCTTGCTCCTTCGGCTTTGGGCCCTTATCATCGGAAACGTTATTTTGTCCCGACATACACGAGAGTTACACATCCATGTCCGCTCAAGCCGTTAAAACAGCCATCACCCCCACGCGCGCCGAAAATTATAACGAATGGTATCAGAAAGTCGTCCGCGCCTCTGATATGGCCGAACTGTCTGGCGTACGCGGCTGTCAAATTCTGAAAGCATGGGGCTATGGCATATGGGAACAAATGCAGCGCGACCTTGACCATCGTTTCAAGGAAACGGGCCATGAGAATTACTATTTTCCGCTTTATATCCCGCTCAGCTATTTTGCGCGCGAAGCCGAGCATGTCGATGGTTTTGCCAAAGAAATGGCCGTCGTCACGCACCACCGCCTGAAGAAAGTCGATGGCAAGCTGGTTCCCGATGGCGAACTGGAAGAGCCGCTCGTCATCCGCCCGACGTCTGAAACGATCATCGGCGAATCCATGAGCAAGTGGATTAAGTCCTATCGCGATCTGCCCCTCCTTTTGAACCAATGGGCGAACGTTTCGCGTTGGGAAATGCGGCCGCGCATCTTGCTGCGCACGACAGAGTTCCTTTGGCAGGAAGGCCACACGGCGCACGAAACGCAAGAAGACGCGATGCGTGAAACGCGGCAAATGCTCGAAGTCTATCGCTCTTTCTGCGAAGACGTTTTGGCTGTCCCCGTTATTCCGGGCGAAAAGATTGCCGCCGAGCGTTTCCCCGGCGCCGTCAATACCTTCTGCATCGAAGCGATGATGCAGGATGGCAAGGCGCTTCAGGCCGGCACATCGCATTACCTCGGCCACGCTTTTGCCAAGGCCTGCAACATTCAATTTCAAAACCGCGATGGCAATTTGGCATATGTCCACACAACGTCATGGGGTGTCTCAACCCGTCTTTTGGGAGCGATGGTCATGACGCATGCGGACGACAACGGCATGCGCACGCCCCCGCGCGTTGCGCCGTGGCAGGTCGTTATCATCCCCGTTTTGCGCAATGATGCGGACAAAGCAGCGGTTCTCGACTATTGTGAAGAATTGAAAGCCGACTTACTCACCAGCACCTATGAGGGCGAACCCGTCCGCGTGAAAACAGACTTGCGCGACATGCCGGGTGGCGACAAGCGTTGGGATTGGATCAAGCGCGGCGCGCCGCTCATCGTCGAAATCGGACCCAAAGATATTGCGCAACGTCAAGTTTGCGTCACACGCCGCGACAATCTGAGCGCGGGCAAGAGCTTTGAAGATCGCGCTAATTTTTCGGGCAATATCGGCCATGTGCTCTCCGCTATCCAAAAGAGCTTGTTCGACCAAGCGCTCACCTTCCAGAAAACACGGACTGTCACGAACATCAAAGATTGGGCCGCCTTTGAGGCCTATTTCAGCAAAGACGCCGACAGCAGCTTTACCAGCGGCCAAGGCTTTGTGCGCGCCAAATGGTGCGGCGATGCGGATTCGTTGGCCAAGCTTGACGCTCTGGCCGTTACAGTTCGCTGCATTCCCTTTGATCAGGACGGCAAAGAAGGTGTTTGCGTTTTAACAGGCAAGCCCGCCACGCAAGAAGTTATCTTCGCAAGAGCTTATTAGTTTTCTCCCTCATACGCCGGGCGCGGGGCATCCGCCCCGCTTGGCTTCGCTCGCATTAGCTCGCGGGCCCTCAACGGGCCAACAAACGGCTTCGCCGTTTGTAAATAATGCTTCCTCATACGCCGATGCGTGTGTGGAGCCTCTGTTTACGAACGGCAACGCCAGCAACAACCCGGTCATGCCCGCGCAAGCGGGCATCCCGTTTGGTTTAATCTTTTGATATTAAGCTTAAGTTCCTCGAACAATACTTTTTGATTTGACATACAAGAACAAGAAGGTTTCCTTACTCTCACATGAACCCCTAACCCCCAAATTCCCATGCGTCCCTTTTCCGCTTTTGAACGTCTCGTCGCCTTTCGCTATTTACGTGCCCGGCGGCAGGAAGGGTTCATCTCCGTCATCAGCTGGTTTTCGCTTTTAGGCATCGGCCTCGGCGTCGCCACGCTTATTATCGTGATGGCCGTGATGAACGGATTCCGCGCCGAATTATTCGATCGCGTGCTGGGGCTGAACGGCCACATGAATATTTCAAGCATGGATGGCAATGTTCTTTATAATTACGATCCGCTCGTCGAAAAGCTTAAACAGGTGCAGGGCGTCCTTTCCGTCTCACCGACCGTCGAAGGCCAAACGCTTCTGACAAGCAATGGGGCGGCGTCCGGCGCTTTGGTGCGCGGCGTCGATCCGGCACAATTTAGAACGCGCGACATTATCAAGCAGCATATCGAAGAAGGCTCGCTTGAAAATTTTGGCGACGACAAAATCGCTATTGGCTTGCGCATGGCCGCGCGGCTGGGGCTTCATGTCGGCGACACACTCACGCTGATCTCGCCCTCAAGCAAGGCAACGGTTTTCGGCACAGCGCCGCGCATGAAAGCCTATGAAATTGCCGTCATCTTCAACGTCGGTATGTACGAATACGACAACGGCTTCGTTTTCATGCCGCTTGAATCGGCCAAAACGTTTTTCCACACTTTTGGTGGCGTCACGAGCCTTGAAATCTTCGTCGCGCAACCGCATCGCTTTGACAGCATCAAGATGAACCTCGTCCAAGCGCTAAGCCAAACGAACACGCGCCTTTTGGACTGGCAGCAAAGCAATGCCAGCTTCTTCACCGCGCTTCAGGTGGAACGAAACGTCATGTTCCTCATCCTGACGATGATTATTATCGTCGCGGCATTTAATATCATTTCGGGCCTTATCATGCTGGTCAAAGACAAGGGCAGCGATATCGCCATCTTGCGCACGATGGGCGCGACGCGCGGTATGATCATGCGCATTTTCTTTATGACAGGCGCCAGCGTCGGTGTTATGGGCACAATCTTTGGCTGCGTTCTGGGCATTGCCTTTGCCAAGAACATCGAAAGCATTCGCCAGCTCATTCAAAAAATGACGGGGACGGATCTTTTCTCGGCGGAGATTTATTTCCTTTCGCATCTGCCCGCCGTTTTAGATTGGAACGAAGTTCTGCAAGTTGTCCTGATGGCGCTGACGCTCTCGTTCCTCGCAACGCTGTACCCATCTTGGCGCGCAGCTAAGCTCGATCCCGTGGAGGCCTTGCGCTATGAATAAGCCCGTTCTTCGTCTCGAAAAAATTAGCCGCTCTTTTGAACAGGCTGAAAGCAAGCTTGACGTTCTCAAAGGCTGCAACCTCGTCGTTCGCGAAGGCGAGCGCGTCGCGCTTATCGGCCCATCAGGCGCAGGTAAATCGACTTTGCTCCAAATTGCAGGGCTTCTTGAAAAACCGAATGCGGGCGATATTTTTGTCGGCGCTTTCTGCGCGTCGCGCCTTGATGATGCCGGGCGCACCGCTTTACGCAGCCGCGCCATTGGCTTTGTCTATCAATCGCACCATCTTTTGCCGGAATTTTCCGCCCGTGAAAATATCATGCTGCCGCAAATGATCGCGGGGACTTCTGCCGAAACAGCCGGACGCCGCGCCGACGAATTGCTTTCCTTGGTCGGCCTGACCGCACGCGGCGGCCATCGCCCAACGCAACTTTCAGGCGGTGAACAGCAACGCATCGCCATCGCCCGTGCGCTTGCCAACAAACCCGCGCTTTTGATCGCCGATGAACCGACAGGCAATCTTGATCCAACCACAGCGGAACACGTCTTTGCCTTTTTGCAAGACATCGTGCAAGGCCAAGGCCTCGGCCTTTTGATGGCGACGCACAATCACGAGCTTGCCGCACGCATGGACCGCACCGTCCGCATGGACAGCGGCACACTTATTGAAGCATAAATTCAGCCTTGTCCAAATAAGGCAAAATAGAGGCGATAGATAAAAGCTTACTTTTACTATGCCTTTGTTGATTTCTTGACAGAAAAGTCTAGCAGAGCGCATATAAAACATTCGTTGATTCTCCGTATTGGACAGTCAAACATTCACTTAGGAGCCCACAATGTCTGAAAAGACCTTGGTCGAAAAAGTTTCGACCACCCCCGCCCATAACGAGCAAGTATTAGAACTGACAGCCAAAGTCTTGGCCGCTTACGTTGGCCATAATTCGGTTTCCTCAAGCGAACTGCCCGCTTTAATGGCTTCGATCTATCAAAATTTCTCGCGTCTCGGCGGCCCGGCAACGGCGACTGAATCGCGCCCGGACCCTGCCGTTCCCGTTCGCCGTTCGGTTGCCCCCGAATATATCGTGTGCCTTGAAGACGGCAAAAAGCTCAAGATGCTGAAGCGCCATCTCAAGACGGCCTATAACATGACACCGGATCAATATCGTGAGCGCTGGAACCTTCCGGCTGATTATCCGATGGTCGCGCCAAATTATGCCAAGCAACGCAGCAAGCTTGCCAAGCAAATCGGTTTAGGCACGGCACGTCGCACGCCGAAGAAAAAAGCCGCTTAAATCTTTAAGCCGAGTCATTTCATAGGGCGGGGCCTTTATAGCTCCGCCCTATCTTTTTGATAAATATACTTTTCCAACCGTAGAACCGGCTTCGCTCCTGTGGTATAAACGCTTAACCCCAACCGGAGCGAACGGTTTTTCTTCGCTCCTCAAGAGGAGCGAATGAGTAAAGAATCCATTCTAAATCTTCTCGACAAAGATTTGCGCGTCGGGAATCTTCAAGTCCGTTTAGCCGAAACCCCTGCTGAAATTGATGCCGCGATGGCCTTGCGCTATCGCGTCTTTTACGACGAATACGGGGCCATTCCTTCTGATGAAGCGAAGGCGACAAAGCGCGACACGGATTCGCTTGATCTCGTGTGCGACCATTTGCTCGTACTCGATCATTCGCGCGAGGGCGACAGGCAAGTCGTTGGAACCTATCGGCTCATCCGGCGCGAAGCAGCCGCCAAGCATGGTTCCTTCTATTCGTCGAGCGAATATGACATTGCGCCTTTGATCGCCTATCCCGGCGAAATTCTCGAACTGGGCCGTTCCTGCATCGAAAAAGAATATCGTACCGGCACGGTGATGCAGATTTTGTGGAAGGGCCTTGCCTCTTATATGTTCCGCTATGACATCAAGTTGATGTTTGGTTGCGCGAGCATGCATGGCTGCGACCCTGAGGAGCACAAAGTCGGGCTTTCCTATCTTTATCACCACCATCTGGCGCCACCGGAGCTGCGCGCGCGCGCGCTGCCCGAGCTTTATGTCAAAATGGACAGGCTCCCCAGCGAAGCCTTTAATCCCGAAGCCGCCTTTGACGACCTTGACTTCAACAACATCCGCATCACGCCGCAAGAAGGCAAGGCAACGTTGCCGCCTTTGATCAAGGGCTATTTGCGCGTGGGTTGTTATGTGGGCGATGGTGCCGTTTTGGACCCGCAGTTCAACACGACGGACGTCTGCATCATCTTCAAAACCGAATTGTTTACGGATCGTTACCTGCGCCATTACAAGAAAATGGAAGAGTAACAATTCTCCGGGACGAACGCGTTTGCTCGTTAGCAGATTCTTAAACAAGGTTGATAATTTGCAAAAATCGCATGATTAACGCGATTTTAGCCTCTTGGCCTCATAACAAGGAAGGTTAGAAGAGCCTCTTCTTGTGAAGTCCATGTCTCATTCGTCTGGATCATTGGCAGCGCCACCGCTGGTCGGCACATCGCGTCTCTTTATTTGGGGGATTGCGAGCGCCTGTCTTGTGGTCACGATCGCGCTCTTTCTTCTGATCGAAAATGAAAATGCCAGCCTCCTCGAACAGCAACCGAACCCCGCTGTAACGAGCGCTCTGGACGCGCTGCAAGAACAGCTCAACAAAGATCAGGCCTTCGTCAAAACCGTCGCAGCGGTTTTTGGCCCGCGCCAACAGGTCACGAAGGAAGCCATCGGCGCTTTCGCCGCCCAAGCGCAGAAAAATGCGGTCACCGTTGAAGAGCTCTTCCGTTATGAAATCTCGCCAACGGGCCTTAGCGAAAAAACGCCGCTCATTGAGCTTCCCTCGCCAGAGGCCACGCCCTCCTCGCCCGCCCCCATAGACCAAATCGGCCCCTTAGCGCAAAAGGCCTATGAAGAAGACCATCCGATTCTAACCGTGATCTCAACGGGAGATAAGCTGCAAAATAAGTGGCTCGTGATCGCCCGTCCGGCGCGTAGCCGTCAGCAAGTCGCCAGCGCGATTATCGTTTCTTTGACACCTTTGTCGCGGTTGTTTGATCGGCTTACAAACCTTTTGCACGATGGCGAAGTGATCCATCTTGCCGCCATCGAAGACGGCGACTTCACGCAAACACCCTTTCTTTCCCTGCAAACGGATGCGCACCATTTCCCGCTTTTGCAGCCGGTCAAAGGGTATGCCCACATTTTGCTTGAAGACAAAGTGTGGAACCTTGCCTTCACAACGGCGCCCGCGTCCAGCGCATGGCTTTTGGCCTCAATGCCTTACGCCGTTCTGTTTATCGGCGCCGTCCTGACCTTTATCCTCGTTTTGTATCTGCGCGTCGCACGCACGCGCGGCAGCGAGATTACGACCCTCGCGCAATCGTTACGTCACGCGAATGACGAGCTGAAACACAAAATGGCCGAAGAAGAAAAAATGGCCCGCGCACTCCGCGAAAGCGAAAAGAAATACCGCGCGATTTTCGAAAATGCAGGCATCGGCATATGCCAAATTGCGCCGACGGGCGAATGGATCAACGCCAACCGCACCATGGCGCAAATCATGGGCTATAGCAGCCCAGACGAACTGTTGCTCGCCCAACCAGATCTTCATGGCCAGCTTTTTGTGGACCCGCATGTCCGCCGCGATTGGTTTTCGCGATTGGAAGAATCAAAACAGCACGGCCTCGAAGCCGAGCTTTACGCGGCAGATGGCAGTAGCGTTTGGGTCAATATGACAGGCCACGCCGTACGCGACACCATCGGCGACGTCATCCATTTTGAATGCACGATGTACGACATTACAGAGCGGCGTCAGGCTGAGATCGCGCTCATCAACGCCAAAGAGCAAGCTGACTTCGCCAACCGCAGTAAATCCGAGTTCCTTGCAAACATGAGCCATGAGCTGCGCACGCCGCTCAACGCCATTATTGGCTTTTCTGAAATTCTGCGCGATCAAATGTTCGGCCCGTTGGGCCAATCGCAATATGTCGAATATGCGGGCGATATTCACGATAGCGGCCAACTGCTCCTTTCGCTCATCAACGACATTCTCGATATGTCAAAGATCGAAGCGGGCAAGCGCCAATTAGCCGAAAGCATCATGGACATCGAACAAACGGTGCGTTCGGTTTCGCGGCTTGTCGCAGCACGCGCCAAAGCAGGCAAAGTCAAACTCGAGCTCGCGGTCGCGCCCTCGATGCCGTCTCTGCGCGCCGAAGAACGCGCCATCAAACAAATTTTGACGAACCTTTTGACGAACGCAATCAAGTTCACGCCCGAAGGCGGACATGTTTCGCTTGAAGCTTCAGCCTCAAGCAAAGGCGAGATTGTCTTTAAAGTTCAGGATACCGGCATCGGCATGTCGCCCGATGAAATTCCCATCGCGCTGGCACCGTTCGGCCAGATTGAAAGCGCGCTGAGCCGCAAGAACCAAGGCACGGGCCTCGGCCTACCGCTCACAAAAGCGCTCGTCGAATTGCACGATGGCACGCTGGCTCTGCAAAGCAAGGTCGGGGTGGGAACGCTTATTACGATTACCTTCCCCCCCGAACGCTCGATCAACAAAACGGCTTAGGATCAGAGCCCGCTTATTGAAGCTCAGGCGTCGAGCATCCCTTACGCTTGCCAAAAGAAGCCGGGCGGATCACATAAATTTGCTCAGACTTTTCGCCATTCTTTTCGACGGCAACCTTCACCCAATTCCCATCACGCTGAAGAACTTTCATGCCATAGCTGCGCACACCGGCGGGATCAGGCCACCCCCAGGTAGGCGCATCCTTAAACGGCCGTTCGGCCACGGCGAAAGAATGGCCCTGCGCGATTTGTCCTTGCACCTGCTGTTCCAGAGCGGCGTCGATCTTTCCTTCCGAAACGGCAAAGCTGGAAAGAGGAGCAACCGTCGCCAGCATAAGCGCGCCAAGCAACACCCGGGGAAAGCGCCCTTTATATAAAAAGATAGCGGCCGCCATTAACGTGGCGCCCGTACCGGCAACCATGGCCGCCGGCCCGCCCCAAATGGTAGCAAGCCCCGACGCCGCAGCCACAAAGGCTACACAACAAAAATCCGAGTGCCGCTTGCACAATTCTTTGACTGTTTTTGTAAAGGAAGGTTTTTCGTCAAAAGATTTCGTTATCAAATTGGACATCATCATCTCTCCTTAAAATGAAATTTATTTTTGCCTCTGTTGAGGGCTAAAAGCAAGCGTCGTTTATGGTTAAAAGCAAAGCGGCGGCATCAAAACTGCTCACAACGAAAGTCGCATCAAAGCCGGATACCCGCTTTTTCTCTCTGCTGGCGTGCAGATACGATAAACGCCTTGGCTTTTTTCTCCATTCTTGACGATAGAGACAAAAAGATCGCCGTCCTTCTGCTTCGTCACATCCATGGAATAGGAACGAACGCCTTCAACGCGCTCCCAGCCCCAGCGCGGATCGCGCGAAAAGGCTTTTTCGGCAAAGGCCAAAGTGCGGCCCGCCGCAATCTGTTCCTGAACTTGTTTTTCTAGCTTTTTATCAATGTTTTCCTCCGACGGAGTCGAAAACAAAGAGGCTCCCATCGCCAGATAAACAATCCCGCAAACACTCGCGACAATTTTCTTTGTTTCTTCATCGCGAAACGAGGAAAAAGCAACGCCGCC
>Ga0209373_10001095_pt1 | contig 34947 bp, 29 predicted proteins | sample Higcelweek5metaG_FD_187173 | JGI IMG/M metagenome (GOLD analysis project Ga0209373, IMG submission 187173) | Freshwater pond sediment microbial communities from the University of Edinburgh, under environmental carbon perturbations - High... | ecosystem: Environmental > Aquatic > Freshwater >... | reverse complement strand
CCCAAAATGAATATTCAGCGTTTCGCGAGGTTAAAAAGAAGTTGTCTTTTTCTTCTTTAAATCCAATTTGCTTTTGTTCCAGCTCAATCACTTTAGCGGCAATCCGTTCTTTGCTCGACGAGGAAACCGATTTGCTGTATTCATCCCGTAATTCGTTAATTTCCCTAGTCAAATTCTCCAGTTCTATATTTTTCTCCCAACCTTTAATGAAATTCTCTTTGCCTTCGATGGTCCTGAATTGATGAATAATTCGGTAATGTATTTCTGTAGAAAGGTTAAAGTCGAAAATTGTATCAGATAATGGTTCTTTTGGTATTTCAACTTTTGAATGAAGTTCGGATGCCATTATTGGCTTATCCAAATCTGGGTTCGTAGTGAAAATAGAATCAACCTGGGTTGGTCGATCAATAATTATTGTGTCGTGTGCATTGGTCGCTAAAGTATCAACATTGGTTTCATTGTAGATCGAATCGGAAAACGACATACTGAATCTAACAGTTGATTGATTTTTGCTTGAACCCGAAAAGTTTAAAAAAAAAGCAAAAACAATAACCAGAAACAAAATGTTTAAACGAGAATATTTTACCTGCATTTCAATTTATCTTTAACATGAATTTGAAATCGATTGTATACTTCTATTTCATTTTCTGATGCAAGGTAAAAATAGCAAACCCAATTGATAATTTTAATAATAATATTCTATGATTACGTTAAAAAAAGGTGATGTTGCTCCTCAGTTTTCAGGATTAAATCAAAATGGTGAAGAAATAAGTTTGGTAAGCTACCATGGGAAGAAAGTAATTTTATATTTTTACCCGAAAGATAATACCCCCGGTTGTACGGCCGAGTCATGTAACCTGAACGATAACTACCAAATGTGGCTGAGCAAAGGATATGAGGTAATTGGGATCAGCCCCGACAGTGTAGCTTCGCACAAAAAGTTTGTAGAAAAATTCAACTTTGGTTTCAATCTTATTGCCGATACCGATACAAAAATACTGCAAGCCTATGGCGTGTGGGGTGAAAAAAAGATGTATGGAAAATCGTACATGGGTGTGTTAAGAACCACATTCATTATCGACGAAAAAGGGGTAATTGAAGATGTTTTTGAAAAAGTAGAAACAAAAGATCACACCAGTCAAATCATTAGTACACTAAAAATATGAGTGAAGAAAAATCAGCAATTAATAAGGAAAAACTGAAAGCCCTTCAGTTGACCATGGACAAAATCGATAAATCGTACGGAAAAGGTTCGATTATGAGGTTGGGTGACAAGGCAGTGGAAGATGTTCCTGCTATATCATCGGGCTCAATTGGTCTCGATGCAGCACTTGGCATTGGCGGTTATCCCAAAGGTCGTATCATTGAAATTTATGGACCTGAATCATCGGGTAAAACAACGCTTGCTATTCATGCCATTGCAGAAGCACAAAAGGCGGGTGGTATTGCTGCAATTATTGATGCAGAACATGCTTTCGATCCTTCTTATGCCGCCAAACTTGGTGTAAACATTGCCGAATTGTTGATTTCTCAACCCGATAATGGCGAGCAAGCACTCGAAATTGCTGATAACCTGATCCGCTCTGGAGCCATCGATATTATTGTAATAGACTCAGTAGCCGCATTAACACCTAAAGCTGAAATTGAAGGTGAAATGGGCGATTCTCGAATGGGATTACAAGCCCGTTTGATGTCTCAAGCTTTGCGTAAATTGACTGCCAATATCAGTAAAACAAAAACCTGCTGCATATTCATCAACCAATTGCGTGAAAAAATTGGGGTTATGTTTGGAAATCCTGAAACAACAACCGGTGGTAATGCGTTGAAGTTTTATTCTTCAGTACGCCTCGATATTCGCCGTACTGGTCAGTTAAAAGATGGTGAAGATGTGTTTGGAAGCCGCACCCGTGTGAAAGTTGTGAAGAACAAAATAGCTCCTCCATTTAAAAAAGCTGAATTTGACATTATGTATGGCGAAGGGATTTCTAAAACTGGAGAGATTGTTGATCTGGGTGTTGAATTAGAAATCATCAAAAAAAGCGGTTCCTGGTTCAGTTATGGTGAAACCAAACTTGGACAAGGTCGCGACGGTGTCCGTAATATTTTATTAGATAATCCTGAACTTTCTGCCGAATTGGAAGCAAAGATCATGGACCGATTGACAACAACACCAGCTACTGGAAAATAGTTGGTTATTAAAATATGATTACTGAACTATCTTTCCGGTAAAAAATCAATTTTATCGGAAAGTTTTTTTTTATTCGTATATCACATAAAAAATAAATAAAATGAAGGTTTTAAAATTTGGCGGGACCTCTGTAGGAAGTGTTGAGAACCTCCGAAAGGTCAAACAGATTGTAGAAAGTCAGAACGATGACTTAGTGGTAATTGTTAGTGCACTTGGTGGCATCACGGATAAAATCCTCACCATGGCAAAAACGGCTGCAACAACGCGAACCTTCAGTACAACAGAAATGATGGAAGTTACAACCCGCCACATGACGACCATCGAAACGCTTGTTCCTGTTGAATTTCAATCGGAAATTAAAGAAATTATTCAAAATAAGCTCGACGACCTGAGTGGAATCATTCACGGGATTGCGTTGTTGGGTGAACTCACCAACCGCACGCTTGATCGTGTTGGGGGATTGGGCGAAATGTTGTCATCGGTGATCATCGCAAAAATTTTGGGTGCCCAGTGGATGAACAGCATGGAACTGATAAAAACCGATAGTAACTTTTTGAAAGCCGAAGTTGATTTTGACATCACAAATGCCAATATTCAAAAGGCATTTATTGGATTTAAAGGTGTTGCTGTTGCTCCTGGTTTTGTTGCGTCAAACGAATCAAATGAACCAACTACGCTTGGTCGTGGTGGTTCCGATTTTACCGGGGCAATATATGCAGCGGCTCTCAATGTCGACTCTCTTGAAATTTGGACCGATGTAAATGGCTTTATGACTGCCGATCCGCGTGTGATCAGAAAAGCATATACTATTGATTACCTTACCTATGCCGAAGCTATGGAGCTTTCGCATTTTGGCGCAAAGGTTATTTATCCGCCAACAATTCTTCCCGTATATCGAAAGAAAATTCCGGTTTGGATAAAAAACACCATGCAGCCCGAAGAAGCTGGCACTCTCATTGGTCACGAACGGAAGTATGGCAAAGAACGGATAATAAAGGGTATTTCATCCATCTCGTCCATCACCTTGCTAACGTTACATGGTGCAGGAATGGTTGGTGTTACTGGTACGTCGATGCGCCTGTTTACCGCATTGAGCCGGGCACAGGTCAATGTGATTTTGATCTCACAGGCCTCGTCAGAAAATTCCATTTCCGTTGCTATTTCCGATGCCGATGCTCAAAAAGCTTCCGAAGCTGTAAATAGTGAATTTGAACATGAAATAAAACATGGCTTAATCAATGGGCTGATCATTGAAAAAGAGTTGTCGATTGTGGCTATTGTTGGTGAGAATATGAAGGAAAGTGCCGGAATTGCTGGAAAACTTTTCAATATTTTAGGAAAAAATGGCGTCAACATCAGAGCAATTGCACAGGGAGCTTCAGAGCTAAACATTTCGTGGGTAGTTAAAACCACCGATTTGCGAAAAACCTTAAATGTTGTTCACGAAGGGTTCTTTCTTACATCGTACAAAGAATTGAACCTTTTCCTGATGGGAATTGGGACTGTTGGCGGAAATTTTATACAGCAATTGAAACAGCAACAGGAAAAGCTTTTTGTAGAAAAGCGGTTGAAAGTGAAACTGGTTGGCGTGGCCAACAGCAAAAAAATGTTGTTCGATCGCGATGGAATTGATCTTGATAATTATTTCGATTCGCTAAGTAGGTCCGAAGAGCTTTCAAATTCGAAAAAGTATGTCAATCATATGATTGAGATGAACGTTTTCAATTCTGTTTTTATCGATTGTACTGCCAGTGAAACGGTTGCTGAAGATTATCAGCGAATTCTTGATGCCCGTATTTCAATTGTTGCAGCCAATAAAGTTGCAGCTTCATCGGCTTACAAAAAATATAAACTGTTGAAGGATACTGCTGTAATCAACGGAACGAAATTCTTCTTCGAAACCAATGTTGGAGCTGGTTTGCCCATTCTTTCCACCATTAACGACCTGATCAACAGTGGTGATAAAATTTTGAAAATTCAGGCGGTGTTATCAGGTACATTGAATTACATTTTCAATACCATCAGTAGCGAAATACCATTGAGCAAAGCCATTTCTATGGCTAAGGATGCCGGTTATTCTGAACCCGATCCTCGTATCGATTTAAGTGGAAAAGATGTGATGCGCAAACTGTTGATTCTTGCCCGTGAGTCGGGTTACGAACTCGAAGAACATGATATTGTTGTTGAAAAATTTATTCCTGAATCGCTTTTTGAAGGAGAAATCTCAAATTTCAAAAATGGTATAAAAGCACTTGATGCTGAATTTGAACTGCTGCGGAAACAACTTGCTGCTGCGAATAAGAAATGGCGTTTTATTGCCACGTTTGAAGAAGAAAAATCGGTGGTTTCGTTGCAGGAAGTTGAATTTGGTTCACCATTCTACGATTTGGAAGGGAGCAATAACATTATTTTGTTTACCACTGAAAGGTATAAGGAATATCCAATGCAAATAAAAGGCTATGGTGCTGGTGCTGACGTAACTGCTGCCGGTGTTTTTGCCGATATTATAAGGATTGCAAACATTTAAAATGAAACAATAACTTGTCCAACGTTTTATACGTTGGACAAGTTCAATAAAAAGAAAATGAGAACGCTATCGTATATTCTTTTGGCAACAGTTCTGCTTTGTTCAAGTTGTGAACAAGAAATAGGAAAGACCAATGATTTAAAGGGAAAACTGGTGCAGGTTTCAGTGATAGATGCTTTGCTGCAGGGGCTCTACGATGGTTATGTGCCAATTGGCGAATTGCTGAGCTATGGAAATTATGGAATTGGTACATTCGATGGGCTCGATGGTGAAATGATTGTTTTTAACGACACCATTTTTCAGGTAGTGTCAACCGGAGAAGTTAAGAAACCCGCCCATGATGTGTTAACTCCTTTTGCGGCTGTAACAGAGTTGGTTGTCGATACTTCTTTTCATCTTTCAGCTACAAATTTTTCCAACATTAAGGAAAATTTTAAATCTTTTTTTCCAACTCCGAATATCTTCTATGTTGTTAAAATACATGGAAATTTCAGTTATATGAAAACGAGAAGTGTGCCGAAACAGGTAAAACCTTATCCTCCGTTAACCGAGGTGACGGTACATCAGCCTGAATTTGAGTTTCAGAATGTAACTGGCGACATCATTGGTTTCTATTGTCCAGAATATGCGAAGGGTGTCAACGTTCCAGGTCTTCATCTTCATTTTCTGTCCAACGACCGAAAAGGTGGAGGTCATATCATCGATTTTCAGGTAAGCGATGCAACAATGGAGCTGGGTTATTTGTTGGATTACAACTTGATTCTTCCCGAAGGTGGCGATTTTTATGGTGGAAATTTCAACATCGATCGTTCCGATGATTTAGAAGAAGCAGAACAATAGTAGTTTAAATTGAATGTCAGATTTCATTATATGATTGAGTCAAATTGAATATGTTTTTTCAATTTTCTCTTTCCCAATGACCAATGACTATTGACTTATATAATATGAAGCATATAATTATTTTGGGTGATGGCATGGCCGATATGCCAATCGATAAACTGGGTGGAAAAACCCCGTTGATGGTTGCCAATACTCCATATATTGATGAGTTGGCAAAAAAAGGGCGAAATGGTTTGTTGGTAACTGTTCCGTTGGATATGCCTGCCGGCAGTGAGATTGCCAATATGGGAGTGATGGGTTACGATGTGCATAAAGTGTACGAAGGTCGTGGTGTTTTGGAAGCAGCCAGCATGGGTGTTGAAATAAAACCAGGCGATTTGGGTTTGCGTTGTAACCTTATTTGTATTGAAAACGAAGCCATCAAAAATCATTCAGCAGGCCATATTTCAACAGACGAAGCTACCGTATTGATTGATTATCTCAATAAAGAACTGGGTTCTGAAACCGTGAAGTTTTACCCTGGGGTTTCGTATCGCCATTTGCTGGTTATTAAAGGTGGTAAGAAACAGATGAAATGTACCCCACCCCACGATGTTCCGGGAACACCCTTCAAACAAGTGATGATTGAGGCTACCGAAGAATCGGCAATCGATACCGTGAAATTGCTGAACGACATGATTTTGAGATCGCAGGTGTTACTCGAAAACCATCCACTAAATCAGAAACGGAAAGCTGCAGGAAAAGATGCTGCCAACTCGATTTGGCCCTGGTCTCCTGGCTATAAACCCGAAATGCCCACTCTAAAAGAGATGTATGGTGTAGAAAAATCGGCAGTGATTTCAGCAGTCGATCTTATTCAGGGAATTGGAGTATATGCAGGAATGGAAGTGCTGAAAGTTGAAGGCGTAACTGGTTTGTACGATACCAATTATGAAGGGAAAGCAAAAGCTGCAATTGATGCGCTGAACGACGGGGCTGATTTTGTTTATGTTCACGTCGAAGCAAGTGACGAAGCTGGTCATGAAGGAGATGTGGAGCTAAAAATTAAAACCATTGAGTACCTCGATTCTCGCATTTTAAAGCCCATTGTTGAAGCTGCATCTGAAATGAACGAACCGCTGGCAATTGGCATTTTGCCCGATCATCCAACACCTTGCAATTTACGTACACATACTCACGAACCTATACCATTCATCATTTATCGTCCAGGCGAAACTCCCGACGAAGTGGAGCGTTACGACGAAGAGAGTGCGAAACAAGGAAGTTACGGTATTCTGAAAGGAAATGAGTTTATCAAAGCATTGTTGGGGGTATAATTTGATTCTTTCTTTCAAAATTCAATTAGTTTTGCACACAAATCATTTTAACCGTTAATGAAGAAAAATGATAGTTTTTGTCGTGAATGATTAAGTTTTCAAATTCTCATTACTCAACTCTCATTGACTAACATCTTAAAAAAATGAAATATTACAGTACAAAAGGAACAGTTCCCGAGGTTGATTTGAAATATGCCGTAACCAAAGGACTTGCTGCCGATAATGGCCTTTTTATGCCAGAGTGCATTGAAAAATTCGAGCCTTCGTTTTTCGAAAATATCGATAAACTTTCGTTTCAAGAAATATCGTTCGAGGTAGCCAAAAAATTCTTTGGCGAAGATGTGGAAGAAAGCAAACTGAAAGAAATCGTTTTCGAAACATTGAGCTTCGATTGTCCGGTGGTAAAAGTTCAGAAAAACATTTACAGTTTGGAGCTGTTTCATGGGCCAACACTTGCGTTTAAAGATGTTGGTGCACGTTTCATGGCCCGTTTGCTGAACTATTTCAACGATAAAACCGATAAAACCGTCAATGTGCTTGTTGCTACATCGGGCGATACCGGTAGCGCAGTTGCCAACGGTTTTTTAGGTGTTCCCGGCATTCATGTGTATGTGCTTTATCCCAAAGGGAAAGTAAGCAATATTCAGGAATCGCAATTTACCACCTTGGGACAAAATATTACTGCAATTGAAATAGACGGTACTTTCGACGATTGTCAGCGGTTAGTGAAAGCGGCTTTTCTTGATAAAGAATTGAACGAACGGCTTACTTTAACATCAGCAAATTCGATTAACGTTGCCCGCTTTTTGCCGCAAGCTTTCTATTATTTTAATGCTTATGCCCGTAATGTTGAAAAGGGAAAAGAGTTGGTTGTAGCCGTTCCAAGTGGAAACTTTGGAAACTTGACCGCTGGATTATTTGCGTTGGAAATGGGTTTGCCAATAAAACAATTTATTGCAGCAAATAACAATAATGACATTGTTTATAGCTATTTGAATACAGGGAAATATGAACCACGTGCTTCGGTGCAAACCATTGCAAATGCTATGGATGTTGGTGATCCCAGCAATTTTGTTCGTATCCTCGATTTGTACGATTATTCACATGAAATCATAAAGTCGAAAATAAAAGGATACCGCTATTCTGACGAGCAAATTAGTGAAACCATGAAACGGGTTTACGATGAATGTGGTTATCTGCTCGATCCGCACGGGGCTTGTGGTTACGAAGCATTGGAAGAGTATTTGGGCGAAAACCAAGTTGGAATTTTCCTCGAAACGGCTCATCCGGCTAAATTTACCGAAACAGTTGAGTCGGTAATTGGCAAAGGAAATGTTCCACTTCCTGAAAAGCTTGCTGAGTTTATGAAAGGTGAAAAACTGAGTATTGCAATGAGTAAAGAATTTGAAGAATTTAAGTCATATCTGATGACAATATAAAATAAAAGCGGCCTATTGGCCGCTTTTATTTTTTAGTACTTGTATGTTCCACTAATGGAGTGGTTTTCATTTTGATAGTCGATGTAATTGACAACGAATTCCACTGAGTCTTTTCCTTCCTTTTGCAGCTTTTTAAGGTTAAAAGTTACAATCCCATTCAGCGCAAGCGATGGTTCGTCGTTGTTGCTGTTATGAAGAAAATTCAACGCAACAGGCTCATCTAATTTGATCGCTTTTTCTTCATCAATGGCTAAATTGATAAAGTGTGTCATTTTCCCTCCATAATATTGAAACTCAACATTCAGAAGGCTGTCCGATTTCCAGATGTTGGTTACATGTATCGGATCATTTCCTAAACTATCGGCATTGGTTGGTGTCAGTTCAACAATGTTCTTGTATAAGATTTCCCTCATGTTATTGATCTTCACATAGAACTTCTTCGGCGAAGTTCCAACTTCATCTAAAATGGTATAGTTTACCAAAATTCGTTGTTTTTGTTTTGTGATAAAGTATGGAACTTCGGTTGTGGTAGGTAAAAGCGTATCTCCATTATCGTTAAGAATAATGAAATCGTACCCCGAAGTGTTTTCTGTTTCAACAAAACCAAGCGAAAGCCAAATGTCACCTAATGAATAATTATCGTCATTTTTAGTGCACGATGTAATTAGTAATGAGAAAAGTGCAATAGCAGCACTAAGTATAAAAAAACGTTTCATAGTATTACAAATTTTGATCTAACACAAATTCAGATGACAAAATATGCTGCAAGGTTGCGCTGCGATAAATTTTTTAGATAAAATTTTGATCAAATAAAGATATCTCGACTTCCGCTTTTAATTTGCTCATAGTTTTTCATGAATTCGTTGAAAATTTTTCCATTGTTTTTCATGAAGAATTCTTGATTTCTGATTTGCCCTATCTCTTCTTCAATTAGTTTTTCACCAAGTTCTTTGGTTTTAGGTGAAGCATAATCATCGAGATATTCGCGGAAAGTGAGAACCGCGTTTAATTTGCAGAATTTACCTTCGACACAATTTTTAAGCATTCCCATTATAGTGTAGCCGGTTCGTCCACAACGGTATCCTGCAGTGCAAAACGACGAAATCATGCCCATTTTTGCAATGTCGTATATGTTTTCATCCAGCGAACGTTGATCGCCAATTGTGAATTGTTCTGAATCGAGTTCTTGTTTTGGAAGGCCTTCCTGGTAAGCACCAATCCCAATTTTAGTTGAAGCATCGGTTTGTGTACATCCTAACTTAATTACTTCATTTTTGAGTTCGGGTTGTTCTCTACAAGTAATAATAAGTCCGGGGTAGGGAAGTGCAAGCCGAATAACTGCAACCAGTTTTTTGAAATCGTCGTCGCTCACCAGATATTTCGATTCGGTACTCAGCTGTGAACCCAAAGCCGGAGTAATTCGGGGTACAGAAACTGTATGAGGCCCAACTCCAAAGGTTCTCTCCAAATCGGCAGCATGGGCAACCAATCCCAGAACTTCAAAACGCCAGTCGTACAAGCCAAACAATGCACCAATTGCCACATCGTCAATTCCGGCTTCCTGGGCACGGTGTAAAGAGTAAAGCCTCCAGTTGTAATCGCCTTTAAGTGTATTCACTGGATGAACTTTTCGGTAAGTTTCTTTATGGTATGTTTCCTGAAAAACCTGATAAGTACCAATTCCGGCTTCCTTCACAATTTTTAAATCGGCAATACTCATTGGAGCAGCATTTATATTTACACGGCGAATTGAAGTAACACGTCCACTTTTTGGAGCCTTACGCTCAACCGAATAAACAGCTTTTATGGTTTCGGCCATATAGTTTACATCGCTTTGAGGATGTTCGCCATAGACCATAATCATCCTTTTATGGCCGTTGTCTAAAACGTATTCAGTTTCTTTAATAACCTCATCAATTGTAAGGATTCTTCGCTTTTCATGTTTGTTTTCTGAACGGAAACCACAATAGGCACAATTGTTTACACACAAGTTTGAGCAATATAGCGGTGCAAAAAATACAATACGATTGTCGTAAACTTTGCGTTTAATTTCCAGTGCTGCCTCGTTAATTTCTTGCCAAAGTTCAGGGTCGGTAACGTGGAGGAGTTTTGCAGTTTCATCGATGGTAAGTGCCTGAATATTTTTCGATTTGGCAATTATTTCCCGAATTTCCTCATTCGACGGATTGGTGTTGCTTTTTAAGGTATTTGTTAACTCTTCGTCGTTGATGAAATCTTTTCCGTTTTGAAGAAATTTTTCATTTTCTTCTGGTTTTATTACTTGTTTGATCCAATCTTTTACCATCATAGCTGTGTTCGCAAATTTTAAATAAATGTAGGGTATAAGCTTGTTAGAAAAAACAACAATTGTTACAATTTTTGCTTTTATATAGGAGCTTGATTCCTGGATTTTAAATAAAAAAAGGATAGAAATCTTTCTATCCTCTTAAACCTAACTAATCTAACTAACTAAACCTAACTAAACCTAATTATGAAAAACCAACTGAGAATTGGTTGTTGAACAATGAACTGTTCATAAATGATGTTGCAAAGATATGTTGTAGAACAGACATGTGTGTTACCTCAATATTAATTTATGGTTTGGTGATTATAAATATTCCATTATGCGGTCCGCTGGCTTTTATGTGGATTTTTGATGTCAACTCTGAAAATGATTTGTGAACGATCTTCATAAAGTTTTCTACATTTGAATTCTTCAAAAATGGATAGTTGAAACGAGCATGATTCAATAATCACAACAGGGATACGAAATCTTCATGCGAGTTCAATCTAACAATTTTAAATAAATTATTTACGAATGAATTTGAAAAGAGAAAGTGGAATATTGCTGCATATAAGCTCATTACCCTCAAAATACGGTATTGGTGATCTTGGTGAAGAGGCGTATGATTTTGTCGATCTGCTTGTTAATTTGGGTTCTTCTATTTGGCAAATTCTGCCATTGGGACCCCTTGGTTACGGCAACTCTCCTTATCAAGCCTTTTCAGCATTTGCTGGTGACCCAATTTATGTTTCACCTGGAGAGTTGGTGAAATGGGGATTAATTGATGAAGGTGATGCTTCTGATTTAATTCAATTTAACAGACGTAAAGTTGAATTTGAGGAAGTAACTAAAAGTAAGAACAAACTCTTTTCAATCGCTTTTTCAAATTTTCAAAAGCAACAGAATGTTCAATTAATAAATGAATATCGAGCTTTCTTGATTGAACATGGTTGGTGGCTAAACGACTTTACATTGTTTACAGCCTGTAATAACTACTTTGACGTAAAAAGTTGGAATTTGTGGGATAAAGAGTTGGCAATGCACTCTGCTTCAGCAATAGAGAAATATTCGTTGATGTTGAGTGAAGAGATTGAATTTGAAAAATTCAAACAGTTTTTGTTCATGCGTCAATGGTTTAATTTGAAGAACTATGCAAATTCAAAGGGGATTAAAATATTTGGAGATATTCCTCTCTACGTTTCTCAAAACAGCTCCGATGTTTGGTCTAATCAGGATATTTTTCTGCTCGATGAAGATGGTGAACCAACTTTAGTAGGTGGTGTTCCTCCTGATTATTTCAGTGAAGTTGGACAATTGTGGGGAAATCCTGTTTTCAATTGGAACCGGCTTTCAGAAACTGATTATCACTGGTGGATTGCACGGTTATACTACAATTTGCACTTGTTTGATATTGTTAGAATTGACCATTTTAGAGGCTTGGAGTCCTTTTGGGCAATACCTGCCAATTCTGAAACAGCTATTTCTGGAGAGTGGCTTCCGGCTAAAGGATTCGAGTTGCTTTCGATTCTGAAATCGAGACTTGGCCATTTGCCCATTATTGCCGAAGATTTGGGGATTATAACTAATGAAGTTCAACAATTGCGCGATAGTTTTAATTTGCCAGGGATGAAAGTTTTACAATTTGCGTTTACTTCCGATTACACCAATGAGCATTTGCCGCACAATTTCGATGGTCGAAATGTTGTGTATACGGGAACCCACGATAACAATACCACTTTAGGTTGGTGGCGAACGATCCTGAATGAAGAAAAGTCTTTAGCTTCAAAGTTTCTGACCCATTCAAAAGAGAATATTGTGCAGCGAATGATTGAACTGGCTTGGTCGTCGACTGCTGAAATTGCGATACTTCCAATGCAGGATCTTTTGGAACTTGGCAGCGAAGGGCGGATGAATATTCCCGGAACTGCTACTGGAAACTGGAATTGGCGTTACGAAAAGAAACAATTGAAAAAGCATCAGCTTGAATTTGTGAAAGAGTTGAACCTGAAAAATAATAGAAACAATGGGTGACATTTTTGCTGTTGGTGAAACTACGTTTGATATTATTTTTCGTAATGGACAGCCTGCTGGTGCAGTTGTTGGAGGTAGTATGGTAAATACTGCTGTGACCCTTGGCCGACTTGGTCTTCCGGTTTCTCTGATTTCGAGAATGGGAAACGATAAAATTGGAGATTTGTCGTCAAATTTTTTGAAACACAATGGTGTGGGCTGTGATTTTGTGACCCGTTTCGACGGTAATTCGCGGTTGTCTTTGGCTTTTCTCGATAATGAAAATAATGCTGAATACCAGTTTTATAAATCGGAAAAGGTGCCTTCATTGAAATTTCCTGAACTAAATGCTTCAGACATCATAATTTTTGGATCGACGAATGCTATTCGTGACGAAGGACGTGATGATTTGCTCGTTTTCCTCAAAAGGGCCCGCAATAAAAACATACTTACCATTTATGATCCTAATATCCGTGAGTCGGGAACTTCAGAAATGATCGATGTAAGAAAAAAATTTGAGGAGAACCTTTGTTTTACCAAGGTGTTGAAAGGTTCTGATCAGGATTTTATGCGGTTATACGGAACCGATGATGCTGATGAGGTTTTTACCCGTGTTTTGGCTTTTGGTGTTGAAGTGTTAGTGGTTACCTGTGGATCGAAACCGGTTGAATTACGTGCCAAAAATGTCTCTTTTTCTTTTTCTGTTGATCAGGTAATACCCGTAAGTACAATTGGTGCAGGCGATAATTTTACTTCGGGTTTAGTTTTTGGATTTGTTCGGGAAAGTGTTTCATCCCAAACGATAGGAACCATCTCGGCTGGAATTTGGAAGAAGATTATTAGTTGTTCAAACTCTTTTGCAGCAGAAGTTTGCAAGTCTGAAAGCAACTATGTTTCAACTGAATTTGCATCAACTTTTCTGTTTTAAGAATTTGCTGTAGGTGGCGGTGAACTCATCCGTCTTTTCTGCATGTAGAAAATGAGTTGCATCTGTTATGGTTTCAATTTTAGATTCGGGATAGATCTTCTTAATGAGTTCAATATTCTTTTCTGAAACGTAGTCGGAAAGTTCGCCACGGATGAACAAAACCGGGTAATTCGTAATTGGAACTTGAGTTGGGTATTCACGATAATCAACGCCCGAAATGATATGGTCAAGTTGTAGACGCAATACAGGGATATTGATTTTCCACTCAAAAGATCCGCTTTTTGTTCGGTGCAAATTTTTCATGATTAATTTCCTGAACATCGGGTCTTCAATGTCTTTTTCTAACTCTTTTTCAACTTCAGTCCTATCCTTTTTTTCTGATAAATCGAGTTCAAAAAGAGCATTGAGTATTGACTTGTGACGATTGTATTGAACCGAAACTGCCGGATTTTCAAGATAGTTTACAGGCGCCATGTCAGCAACGGTTAGCGAAAGTGTCTTCTCTGGAAATTTTGCAGCAAAAGCAATCGCAACTTTACCGCCCATACTGTGTCCCAAAAAGTGGGCTTTTTCAATTTCGAGTTCAATTAAAAGCTCAGCCAAATCGGCAATCATCGTTTCGTAAGTATGATTGTTGGAGTGGGGTGAATTTCCGTGGTTTCTATGGTCGACTATGATTACACGATATTCTTTTGCCAACGTTCTTGCTATTCCAACCCAATTGTCCGATGATCCATACAATCCGTGTAAAATAACAATTGGTGTACCTTTTCCTTCAATTCGGTAAAAAAGGGTCATGTTATTTCAAACAATCGAGGTAACGATGAATGGTGGTTTCCAACCCTAGGTACAATGCATCTGAGATTAGTGCATGACCAATCGAAACTTCTTTAATATCAGGAATTTGTTCAACAAAAAACTTCAGGTTGTATAAGTCGAGATCGTGACCTGCGTTTAGATCCAATCCCAATTCTTTAGCGCGTTTTGCAGCAACAACAAAGGGTTCAATCGCTTTAAACCTGTCATCATGAAAAGATGTGGCGTATGGTTCGGTATACAATTCAATCCTGTCAGTGCCACATTCAGCTGCGGCTTCAACCATTTCGAGATCTGGGCCAACAAAAATAGAAGTTCTGATCCCCAAGTTTTTGAAAAGGGTAACCATTTCGATCAGAAAATGCTTATTCTTTACGGTGTCCCAACCAGTGTTCGAAGTTACTTGCGAAGGCAAATCGGGAACCAGGGTTACCTGTTGTGGCTTAACTTTGCACACAAGATCGATAAAACGCTGATCGGGATAACCTTCGATGTTAAATTCTGTCGTTACTACTTGTTTCAACTCAAGAACATCGGAATATTTAATGTGCCTTTCGTCGGGACGAGGGTGTACAGTGATGCCATGAGCACCAAATTTTTCACAGTTTATAGCCGCTTCAACAACATTCGGATTATTTCCACCACGGGCATTCCTAAGTGTGGCTATTTTATTTATATTTACACTAAGCCTTGTCATTTCTAATTTATTTCAGGTTGCAATTTACAATTTTTGGAATTATTTTGTTTTATTGCCGTTCTAATTGGAAAAACGTTAACAAGGGTTTCACATTAAAAAAATTGAAGGTTGATAGCAAGAGATCTGATATCTAAAACACTTCCGCTGTTGAAATGTTCTGACACGGGCAAGAAAGCGATTCGCATTATGGAGTCGTTCCGTGTTTCGCACCTGCCAGTGGTTCAGGATAAGGAATATTTGGGCCTGATATCTGATAAAGATATTTATGATCTTGAAATGGAAAAGTGCATTTTGGGTGATAAAATTTCTACTATAATCTCTCCTTTTGTAAGGGTAAATCAACATATTCTCGAAATAATTCCAAAATTGTTGGAATTGAAGCTGACTGTGATGCCTGTTTTAGAGATGAACGATGATTTTGTCGGGTCGATCACAATTACCGATTTGTCGACAAAATTTATTGATTTGATTGGTGTAAACGAGCCGGGTGCGGTAATTGTTCTTGAACTAAGTACAACAGATTATTCGCTTTCACAGATAGCGCAGATTATTGAATCGAACGATGCAAAAATAATGAGCTTATACACCAAGAATCCAGAAAATTCTATGGAATTGAACGTGACACTTAAAATTAATGTAACTGAAATTTCTTCGATCATACAAACCTTTGTTCGATACGACTACAGCATAAAAGCTGTATATCTTGACGACAGTCTGCTTAAGGATATGTATGAAGACCGTTATGAACAGTTTTTAAAATACCTCAACCTTTAACTAATCAAATTTAATATCGCTTTCTGATGAACGTTGCTGTTTATGGTACTGAAATTCACGAGGAATATATTCCTGTTTACAATCAAATATTCAACTTTTTTAAAAAGAATGGGATTACTTATTTGTTAGGTGAAAAGGTAAAGCAAATATTGACACAGAACCATCAGCTAGATCTGGTTGAAATTGAAACATTTGGAAGTAAACTCAATAAAAAAAGCAATGTTGATATTCTTTTTTCGATTGGTGGCGATGGTACTTTCTTAAATGCTGTTGCCATTGCACTTGAAAACGACATTCCGGTTGCAGGTATTAATTGTGGGCGATTGGGTTTTTTGGCTGACATTAGCAGCGAAGAGATTGAGTCTGCCCTGACCCGAATAATTAATGGTGAATATCATGTAGAGAAACGTTCGCTCATTGAAATTGTTAGTCCCGACAATCTTTTTGAGGGTTATAATTTTGCTGTAAATGAATTTACGGTTCATAAGCTCGATAATTCATCGATGATAAAGATTGAAACATCGATAAACAACGACTTTTTGACGAATTATTGGGCCGATGGATTGATTGTTGCAACGCCAACTGGGTCTACAGCTTATTCGTTAAGTGTTGGTGGGCCAATTGTGATGCCCACTCTTTCTGGGTTGATCATTACCCCAATTGCTTCGCACAATCTTACGGTGCGACCAATAATTGTTCCTGACGATGTTGAAATTGAACTCAAAGTAGAAGGTAGAGGTAATCATTTTCTTGTTTCAATCGATCATCGATCTATGCCTCTCGATTTTTCAACTCCAATAATCATTCGTAAAGCGAATCGTTCAGTATCAGTTGTTAAACTCGTTGGGCAATCTTTTTACTCCACACTTCGTAATAAGTTAATGTGGGGGGCCGATCGACGCAATTAAATTATTTCTGAAGACCTTACAATTTTTATTTCATTAGATAGTTAATATATGTAGCCCATCAGGATTTACAATTATTATATTACATTTGTAGCTCTCTGAAAAGAGGTGATTTTAGGCTAATCCGGAACAATTTCAAACCAAAGATTTTGATTTCCGGGTTATTTTTTGCCACAAAAATCTAAATGAATATGCCCGTTAAAAGATTATTTTTCTTGACATTAATTCTTGTAGCATCGGTGAATTTATATTCGCAGCAACAAACAGCCGATATCGGATTGTTTGGTGGCGGAGCAACTCCTTTTACCGATTATTCCAAAATGAATTTAGGACAATCGATTAAACCAAATTTTGGTGCATTTTATCGGTATAACTTTAATTCAAGGTACAGCCTGCGAGTTAATGCACTTTACGGAACAGTTGGCGCTTCAGGTGAAATTTTGGATAAAGGAGCAGTTTCGTTCTCAAAAGATGTGCTAGATTTGGCTGCGATTTTTGAAGTCAATTATCTCGATTTTTTGCTCGGTGTTGAAAAGTGGAAATTTAGCCCATATGTACATTACGGAATAGGGTTAATGTATTATACTGGTGCAAATAGCAATTCTGTTTTAGCACCTAACATTGTGTTGGGAACAGGTGCAAAATATGCTCTTTCAAAACGATTGGCTGTTGGGGCAGAAATTACTTCGAGAAAGCTTACAAACGATGAGTTGGATAATCAAAATGATCCCTTCTTAAACGTTAGCGATTTTTGGCATAACAACGATTGGATTAATTATTACGGTGTAACTTTGACCTATAAATTTTTCTGGGGCAAAAAACCTTGTCCAGCATACAATAGTTTAAATTAGAATGAGTTGTAGAGAACAAATAGAGATTGACCGAGTGCCCAAGCATGTGGCAATTATTATGGACGGAAATGGACGCTGGGCTGCACAACGTGGAAACGATCGCATATTTGGTCATGAACACGGAATTGATTCTGTTCGTGAATCAATAAAAGCAGCTGCTGAAGTTGGCGTTAAATACCTCACTCTTTATGCTTTTTCGACTGAAAATTGGAATAGACCAAAATATGAAGTCGATGCATTAATGACACTCATGGTTCACGTTATTAAAGCAGAAACCAATGACCTGTTGAAAAATAATGTTCAACTTAAAGTGATTGGTGACCTCAACAGTTTACCCAAAAGTCTTCAGAAACAAATCAAAAAAATGATTGAAGCCCTTTCGGGAAATACTGGATTGACCGTGGTTATGGCGCTTAGTTATAGCTCGCATTGGGAAATCATAAATGCTGTTAAATCGATTGCAATCGATGTTAAAAAAGGAAAAATTGAACCCGAAGATATTTCACGAGAACTCTTTGATAGCTATCTTGCCACCGCTGAAATGCCGCATCCCGAGCTGATGATCAGAACCAGCGGAGAATCAAGGCTTAGCAACTTTTTATTGTGGCAGTTGGCTTATTCTGAGTTATACTTTACAACAAAGTTGTGGCCCGACTTTACTGGCGAAGATTTTTATGAAGCAATTTGCAATTTTCAGAACCGTGAACGCCGTTTTGGCAAAACCAGTGAGCAATTAAAACAACCTAATTTGAAATAATGGCTAGGAAATTTTCTTTTACAGCCCTGTTAGTATTGATCTTTTTTAATGTTTGGTCACAACTGCCCGACAGTACAAATTTTTCGATTTACTATTCAAGCCCCCGGCAATATACAATTGGCGGTATCGACATTGTTGGTATTAAGTACCTCGACAAGGATATGCTGAAGGAATATTCAGGTATTAAAGTAGGCGACCAAATTACTGTCCCCGGAGACCAGATCACAAATGTGATCAAGAAATTCTGGAAACAAGGTCTTTTCTCTGATGTTAAGATTAGCGCCAGTAAAATCGTTGACGATAAAATATTTTTCGAAATAGAACTTCGCGAACGGCCACGCTTGTCATCAGTGAATTATCACGGTGTAAAGAAAGCCGAACTTGAAGATATTAAAGAAAAGGTTCTTCTTCTTGAAGGTGGTCAAATTGTTGACGCACAGTTGGTAAATGCAGAACGTATCATCACCGATATTTTTAAAGAAAAAGGTTTTCTCGATACCGATGTTCACATTGTACAACGCGATGACCCGGAAAAAGAAAATTCAATAATCCTTGATATCAATGTCGACAAAAAGGAAAAAGTTAAAGTAGAGCAAATCGTTTTTCATGGCGCTCAGCAAATTCCGGTTACAAAATTGAACCGTGCCATGAAAAAGACAAATGACAAGAATTGGCGAAACTTTTTCCTTCCCAAGAAATTTCAAGAAGACTTGTATACCGAAGATAAAGCAAAACTGATTGAAAAATACAACGAATTAGGGTATCGCGATGCGATTGTAACAAAGGATAGCATTTCGAAAGTTGAAGGAAAAACATCAATTAGAATTGACATTTGGTTAGAAGAAGGGAATAAATATTTTATTCGTGATATCGATTGGGTGGGGAATACCATTTATCCTTCGCAATATCTCGATGCTTTCTTGGGTATCAATAAGGGTGATATATACAATCAAAAGCAACTCGACAAACGATTAACTTCTGATGATGATGCCGTAGGAAACTTATACCTCGATAACGGATACCTGTTTTTTAATTTAACTCCTGTTGAAACAAAAATTTCCGGCGATTCAATCGATCTGGAAATGAGAATGATTGAGGGAAAACAAGCAACTATAAATCGTGTTATTATTGAAGGCAATACAAAAACTCATGAACAAATTGCCCGCCGCGAATTGTATACTCTTCCTGGTGATCTTTTCAGTAAAACAAAACTGATGCGTTCTTATCGTCAGATTGCACAATTAGGACATTTTGATCAGGAACGGATTGGTATCGATCCAATTCCAAATCAGGAAAACGGAACAGTTGATATTAAATATACGCTTATTGAACGTGCAAATGACCAAATTGAACTCTCTGGAGGCTGGGGTATGGGCATGTTTGTAGGCTCAGTAGGGTTAAAATTCACCAATTTCTCGGCTCAGAATTTGTTCAACAAAGAGTCTTGGAGGCCTTTGCCATCAGGTGATGGTCAAACACTTAGTTTGCGTGCTCAAACCAACGGGAAATTCTATCAGCAATATAGTTTTACATTTATGGAACCATGGTTTGGTGGTAAAAAACCAAACAACATGTCAATTTCAGTATACTATTCCAAGCTTACTCAAAGTAATGCCGATTATTCCTATAGCGGTGGCTACAGCCCTTATAGTGGCTATGGCTCGGGCTATGGTTCAGGTTATGGTTCGGGTTATGGTTCTGGTGGATACGGTGGTTATGGCGGATACGGATATTCAACTCCCGATTATACCAATGCTGAAGTTACTGCATATCAAATAACTTATGGAGCTTCTTTGGGATATGGTTATCGTCTCAGCTGGCCCGATGACTATTTTACGGTTTACCACGAGTTGTCCATGCAACATTATAAGTTGAAAGACTGGTATTATTACTTCCTTAATTCTGGAGATATTAACGACTTTAGCTTGAAAACAGTTTTAAGCCGTAACTCAATTGATAATCCTTTGTATTCTCGTCGAGGATCTTCATTCAGTTTCTCAGCTGAGATTACTCCTCCTTATTCAATAATTAACGGGAAAGATTATGGCAATACGAGTATGAGTGAAAAGGAAAAATATAATTTCCTGGAATATCACAAATGGTTGTTTAATGCTAAATGGTTTACTCCACTCGATAAAAAGGAAAAATTTGTTCTTCATACCAAATATGAATTTGGGATGTTGGGCTATTATAACAAAGATCGAAAATCACCTCTTGAAGGGTTTAAAATGGGTGGTGACGGTATGTCGGGATATGATATTTATGGTTCAGACAACATTGCGTTACGTGGTTATTACAATGGTTCTGTCACCGCAGCAACATCTGGCGGAAGGGTTGGTAATATTTATTCTAAAGCCACAGTCGAATTGCGTTATCCAATTACCCTTTCCGAATCGGCTCAGATTTATGCACTTGGTTTTCTTGAAGCTGGTAATAGTTGGTACGATTTCAAAAATTTTAACTTGTTCGACTTGAAGCGTTCAGCTGGGTTGGGTGTTCGTTTTTGGTTGCCTATGTTTGGGTTGCTTGGAATTGACTGGGGGTATGGTTTTGATATGCCCAATAATGGACAATCGACCTCTGCAAAAAGCCAGTTCCATTTCGTAATTGGTCAGCAGTTTTAAATTTTAAAGTAAATGGTATAATTGTTGTTTTAACATATCCGTCAATATTTAAAAACGAAGATTTATGAAACGATTTGCTATCACCTTTCTTGCTGTAATTGCAATGTTTACTACAAGTTTTGCTCAAAAGTATGCTTTTGTCGATACTGAGTATATTCTTAAAAACATACCTGCATATACTGCAGCACAGGAACAGCTCGATCAGCTTTCTTCCCAATATCAAAAAGAATTGGAAAGTATTCAGGCCGATTTGGAAAAAATGTACAACGATTTTAGGGCAGAAGCTGTGCTTTTGTCTGATGATATGAAGCGAAAACGCGAAGATGTTATTGTAACCAAGGAAAAGGATTACCGAAACCTTCAACAAAAGTATTTTGGACGTGAAGGTGAATTGTTTAAAAAGCGCCAGGGACTTGTTAAACCTATTCAGGACGATATTTATAACACCATTAAAGCATTGGCTGTTGAAGGAAATTACGCTGTGATATTCGATAAAGCTGGTGGTTTAAGCATGTTGTATACCGATACAAAATATGATTTGAGTGATCAAATCCTTGAAAAAATGGGATATAAAAAATAGTGTGATTTCAGGTTTTTTAACCAAGTCATTCTGCATACACAAATGAATAAATACAACTTAATTTCTATATTTGCTGTTCATTAAAAAAAACAGCTTATTTAAAAAACATAAAAGTATAACGATGAAAAAAGTTTTTGTTTTAATAGTTCTTTTGGTAGCCGGAATGGCTTCACAAGTAAATGCTCAAACTCTTAAATTTGGTCATATAGATATTCAGCAATTAATAACAGTGATGCCCGAGCGTGCAAAAGCAGTTGCCGACTTAGAAAAAACTGCTGGCGAACTTGAAGAAATGTTGGGAACAATGCAAACTGAATTGCAGACCATGTACCAAGAGTATACTTCAAAACAAGAAACCATGTCTGAAATTATCCGTCAGGCTAAAGGAGAAGATATTCAGGCAAAGCAACAACGCATTGAAACTTTCAGAGCTCAGGCTGAACAACAAATTCAAACAAAACAACAAGAATCAATGACTCCAATTTTTGCTAAAGCCGACAGTGCTATTGCTGTTGTTGCAAAAGAACAAGGGTTGATCTATGTTTTCGATGTTAGTTCACGTGTAGTTCTTTACCAATCGAATCAAAGTGTTGATGTTCTTCCTTTGGTTAAGAAAAAACTTGGAATTGAATAATATCTTTAAAAAATGATAATTTTGAAGAGCCGCTTGATTTTCAAGTGGCTCTTTTTATCTTAATTAGTCATTAGTAGTTGGTCAATAGTAAAACAGTTGAATTTTCGGTCTGTTTTCTATTCCCTTTGCCTAATGACCAATGACCAATGACCAATGACTATTAAAAAACAGCATCCGATTGGAGTTTTTGATTCGGGTTATGGTGGGTTAACCATACTGAAGGAGATCAGAAAAGTATTGCCACAATACGATTACATCTATTTGGGCGATAATGCTCGAAATCCTTACGGAACAAGGTCGTTCGATGTTGTTTATGGATATACCCTTGAAGCAGTAAAAAAGTTGTTTCAGATGGATTGTGAGTTGGTAATACTAGCTTGCAATACCGCTTCGGCAAAAGCACTTCGTACCATTCAGCAATCAGATCTTCCTCTAATTGCTCCAGATAAACGAGTTCTGGGCGTTATTCGGCCCAGTGTTGAAGAGGTGGTAAATTACACGAAAAATAGGCATATAGGTATTTTAGGAACAAATGGGACCGTATCTTCAAAGTCGTATGTAATTGAATTGGAAAAACTTTCGGAAGGTCGATTGATAACCACTCAGGAAGCATGCCCAATGTGGGTTCCAATTGTTGAAAACAATGAAATAGGAACTCCCGGTGCCGATTATTTTATTGAAAAGAATATCAATCATCTTTTGAATTGTGATCCCGAAATTGATACCATTATTTTAGGTTGTACGCATTATCCGCTACTTTCAAATTCGATTCGAAAATTTCTTCCTTCCACAATTCGATTGGTGGAACAAGGCCCAATTGTAGCTGAAAAATTGATCGATTATTTAAATCGTCATCCTGAGTTGGAACAGAAATGCTCTTTGGGTGAAAGTATTGTTTATTTCACCACCGAAAATGCTTCAACTTTTGAAGAGAAAGCCACCATATTTATGGCCGAAACGATTAAAGCACAAACCATTCATTTATAAGAAAGATTCCTTTTCTCGTTCAAAAAACTGCTTTAGAGTAGTTGGTTCTTGACCTGTTAATTGCTTGTAGTTCGCAGCTATTTTAGGCGGTTTTTGAAACCTTGGCAGGAAATGCAGCAAAATTATGACCATGATGAGACCATTGGGCAAACCCTCTTTTTGCTTCATTCTGAAAAATATGAAGATTGAGGGTGATTTGAACGTGATAGGTTTTCCCAAAACGGAAGATAATTCACTGCAAGCTTCTGAAAATGTTTTGTTCTCATTACCAGTAATGTCGTATCCCTTGTTTTTATAATTTTCAAAATTGAAAATCAGCTGGGCAGTAGCTTCACCAATGTTTTTAACGTCAATCCAATTGAAAACCCCATTTTTAGCGGGAACTGTTACTGATTGGTCATTCTTTATTTCTTTTAAAAAGGTGGTGGAGAGGTTTTGCATGAAATAACTAGGGCGTACAAAGATGTATTCCAAACCCGACTCAACAATTATTTTTTCGATTTTATGATGTGGAATTACTGAACTTGTTTCCACTCCTTGAACTGAAAGAAAAACAATTCTTCGAATGCCGTTATCCTTTATTCTTTCGATTAAGGGACGAAAATATTTATCAACATCAGATAGGTGTGGTGGCCTGAGAAGGAAAACCATATCCATTCCGTTTAAAGCTGGGCAATGGGTTGTTTCAGCTTCAAAATCGAACGCAACAAAATTCAAATTCTCGGTATTGGGAAACTGTTTTTTAGACCTTGAAATGTCCCGAACACCAGCAAATACTTCAACTCCACGGTTTGAAAGCAAATAATCGATTACGGCTTGTCCAATATTCCCAGTTGCTCCAGTGACCAATATCTTCATCATAAGAAATATAAATTTTACCTTTCAAAAATTACAGGGCAAACGTATAAATTAAAACTGCATTACCTTTTTCAATCCCTTCAATCTTTACAGCCCTATCGCTTTGTCAATTTTAAGGTACTTGATTTTAAAAACAAAGGCCACTTTTTTCAAAGCAGCCTTCGGTAAGGTGAGATTAGGATTTATACTTTAAATTAAAATTGATGCAATTTAATGAAAATTAATAGGCATTGATGATTTCGATAAAATCTTCTGCTTTCATCGATGCTCCACCAATTAAACCACCGTCAACATCAGCGTTGGCAAATAATTCTTTTGCATTTTTAGGATTACAGCTTCCACCGTAAAGGATTGAAGTGTTGTCGGCAATTTCTTGTCCGAATTGAGCAGCAATGGCTTCACGTAAGGCTTTGTGCATTTCTTGAGCTTGTTCGGTTGTAGCAGTTACACCTGTTCCAATGGCCCAAATTGGTTCGTAAGCAATGATGATTTTCTTGAAATCGTCAGCTGAGAGTTGGAATACAGTTTCGGCCAATTGGTTGATCACGTATTCGTTTTGTTTGCCTGAATTACGGATGTCTAAAGCTTCTCCACAGCAATAAATTGGGGTAAGACCATTCTCTAAAGCCAATGCAACTTTTTTGTTCAAAATGGCACTGGTTTCGCCATAATATTCACGGCGTTCGCTGTGGCCTAAGATTACGTATTCTGCACCGGTTGACTTTACCATAGCAGCCGATACTTCGCCGGTGAAAGCACCTTTTGCTTCAGCAGCACAGTTTTGAGAAGCAACACCAATTCGTGCGGTATCAACAGTGTTAACAACACTAACGATATGGGTAAATGGAGTTCCCAATACAACAACAACATCTTTAGCGCCTTTTTCAGCAACGATATCGTTTACAGCTTTTGCAAGCGCAATGCCTTCTTGAAGTGTGGTATTACATTTCCAGTTTCCGGCTACAACTTTTTTCCTCATGGTCAATATATTTATAAGAGTTTATGTTATAATTGAAGTGTCGCAAATTTATGAAAATTGGAGGAATTTAAAAGGAAACCTTTTATTTTTGGATTTCCTTAACATTGATGTAATACATTCAGTAATATTGTTTTTGTTTTATTTAAACACAAGCCGATGGAAAGAAAAATAAAGAAAAGGATTAACATCTGTAACATGTTGGCTGCATTGCTTGTGTTTCTTGGTTTTGGGATGATTCATGGTTCGCCTGAAGTTGAGCGTATCGGAAGTTTGATGATTGGCTTGGGTAGTTCATACCTGATATTGATTTTACTTCGATCGCTTAACAAACAACCCAAAAATGACCGACAAATTTAATTGTAGTTTCTTTTGATAAATATTCCAATTGGGTTCTGTGTCTCTTCTGAATTCAAGACCGTTGCTGATTTTTCAAGGCTTTGTTTTACTTTCCTCTTCTTGTTCTTCTTTCGGGAGTGAAAATCGAGTTTACTTTTTTGTTTACAAACTTTACATCTTCAATTGAATAAAAGGCGTTTGGATTGAACGTGAAGATCATTTCTACCACTTTGTCAATCTCTTGGCGGTTGATGATGCTATAAATAATACTCACGTTTCCTGTAGCACCTTTTGCGTCATGATGGGTTATACCATAGCCCGATGAAGTTAGTACAGAAACAAGCTCTGTTGCCGGTTTTGCGGTAATAATCTGAATTTTTACAACACCCATTGCTATTTTTTCTTCAATAAGTAATCCAATGAAATTACCGGTTGCAAAACCACTGGCATAAGCAATTATGCAAATCCAATTGTCCAAGTTCTGCATAATTTGACTGATTACAATAATCCAAATTAACACTTCGAAGAAGCCCAATATTGGAGCAATGTATTTCTGTCCTTTAGATACCATTACAATTCGAAACGTACCAAAAGTAACGTCTGTAATTCGGGCGCAGAAGATCAAAAATGGCAGAATTATATAGTTGAATAAGTCTGTGTTGGGCAGTTGCAAGAAGAATTCGTTCATGGCAATTTTATTTTGAAGTCAAAATTAGGGAAAAGTTGGAGCTTAAGAATGATAAAAATTAGATCAGTTTTAATTTCATTCGTAAATAATTTATTTTTAATTGTCGAATGGTGCCGATAGCCATCGGTATCACATGTCGGATTTTGGCTAACGCCGATTTTCAATTCATTGGTGTTTGTGATTCTCTGCGAACATGTTCGTTTCATAAAAAAAGGCCCGAAACCAAAGCTCCGGACCTTTAAGAAAATATGTGTTTTAGTAATTAGCCCATTGTAACAACTACCAGGTGAACTTTTCCGGCAGATGATAGTGGGATGGTGTTCCCTTCAATTGGGGTACCATCAATGGTAATTTGTTTTACACCTTTGCACACTCCATTGGGGTTCTCAACCTTAATTTGGTATGTAGCCCCACGGAATTTACGGGTAATTTCAAATCCTTTCCAATCTTTTGGGATACAAGGATCGACCTTAATTCCATCGTAATCAGGTTGAATGCCTAAAATGAACTGGCTGATTGTGTAAAAATTCCACGATGCCGTTCCGGTTAACCACGAGTTTTTGGCTTCACCCGGACGGAAAGAATCTTTACCTGCAACCATTTGTGCATATACGTATGGTTCTGTTTTGTGCAGTTCGCTGATCTCTTCGAGATAAGAAGGGCAGATTTTCTTGTAATACTCCCAAGCTTGATCACCGCGACCAATTACGGTTTCTCCAATCATTATCCATGGGTTGTTGTGGCAGAATATACCTGCGTTTTCTTTGTACCCTGCTGGGTAGCTCGATATTTCTCCGTATTCAATATAGTATTTTGTAAAAGCAGGATTATTGAGCACAATGCCGAAAGGTGTGTCCATGCGTTCTTTTACCGAATCCAATGCTTTTTCGCAAAGTCCTTCTTCTTTACCTATTCCAGCCATGGTGCACCATCCGTTCGATTCGATGAAGATTTTGCCTTCTTCATTTTCGTCGCTACCGATTTTACGTCCATAATAGTCGTATGCTCGGATAAACCATTCACCATCCCAACCGTATTTTTTTACGGCTTCGATCATGTTGTCAACATCTTTTTGAGCGCGAGCTGCTTCGTCGGTTTTACCAAGTTTTTTGCAAAGTTCAACGTAATCTTTTCCGTATATTACAAACAAACCTGCAATCATCAACGATTCTGCTTTCGAACCTTCGGTTTTGTTTTCGGTAGTTTGGAAAGATTCATTCGGATCGTTTGAGAAACAGTTCAGGTTCAAACAGTCGTTCCAGTCAGCACGGCCAATCAATGGTAAACCGTGAGGTCCGAGGTTATTAACAACATGGTCGAATGAAACAGTAAGGTGATCGAACAACGTACGGGCCACGCTCATGTCGTTGTCGAAAGGTACCATTTCGTCGAGAATGGTGAAATCACCCGATTCTTTGATGTAGCTGATGGTTCCAAGTATTAACCACATTGGGTCGTCGTTGAATCCTCCGCCTATGTCGTTGTTCCCTTTTTTAGTAAGCGGTTGATATTGGTGATAGCAACCACCATCCTGATATTGTGTTGATGCAATGTCGATGATGCGTTCGCGGGCACGTTCAGGAATTTGGTGTACAAAACCAATCAAATCCTGGTTCGAGTCGCGGAAACCCATTCCACGGCCGATTCCGCTTTCGAAATACGATGCCGAACGTGAGAAGCAGAAGGTGATCATACACTGATATTGGTTCCAGATGTTGACCATGCGGTCGAGTTTTTCGTCACCCGATTTCACACTGTAAACACTCAATAGGTTATCCCAGTAGGCACGCAATTCGGCAAATGCGGCATCTACTTTGGCTGCAGTGTCGAATTTTGCAATTGTAGCTTTTGCCTTGGTTTTATTGATAATGTTTTTCGATTCCCATTTTTCCTCTTCAGCATTTTCGACATAACCCAACACAAAAACAAAATCTTTCGATTCTCCGGGTTGAAGTTCGACTTCAATGCAATGTGAAGCAATTGGCGACCAACCGTGAGCAACCGTATTGGTTGGATTACCTTCGGCAACAACTTGAGGTTCATCGAATCCGTTGTAAAGGCCAAAGAACGTTTCTCTGTCGGTGTCAAATCCTTTGATTGGTGTATTTACCGAGTAGTATGCGTAGTGATCTCTACGTTCTTTGTATTCTGTTTTATGGTAGATTACCGAGCCTTCAATTTCAACTTCTCCTGTTGAAAAATTGCGTTGGAAGTTTTCCATATCGCTGGCTGCATTCCACAAACACCATTCGGTAAACGAGAACAGCTTCAGCTTTTTTACTTCTGATGTGTTGTTGGTTAACGTCAGTTTCTGAACTTCGGCCCATGTTTTCAAAGGAACAAAGAATAAAACTTTTGCATTCACCCCATTTTTTACGCCTTCGATTGAAGTGTAGTTCATTCCATGGCGACATTCATATTTGTCGAGTGGCGTTTTGCAAGGTTTCCATCCCGGAGACCAAATTGTATCTTCATCTTTAATGTAGAAGTAACGGCCACCACTGTCCATCGGTACGTTGTTGTAGCGATAGCGGGTTAAACGACGGAATTTTGCATCTTTATAAAAAGAGTATCCACCAGCGGTATTAGAGATCAGAGAAAAGAAATCTTCGTTGCCCAGATAGTTGATCCAGGGCCAAGGTGTTTGTGGGTTGGTAATCACATACTCCCTTTGCTGATCGTCGAAATGTCCAAATTTCATATTGATTGTTGATTAATAGTTATATATCATTTTTGTGTACTTGTGCTATCTTATTTCTAATTAGCCAATTCGTTTGATCTTCTGTTGTTCAGTTCGATGGTGATGTTGTCCATTTTCTTTTGATCCAACGGATAAAGCGACATTACCCCTGCTGTAATCAAAGCAACAATTGTTGGGATCCAGCTCATCAGCATAATGATACCCGGAACAGCGCCCTGTATCGATATTTCATCTTGTCCGTTGTACTTGAAAGCAGCGAGAATCAATCCAATAATTGCACCGGCAATACCGCCACCAAACTTGGTTGCAAAAGAACCGGCCGAGTATACCAAACCTGTGGCCCTGCGTCCGTTCTTGAATTCAGAATAGTCGGCAGCATCGCCCAACATGGCAAAGAACAGGGTAGGGAATACGGCAGCTGCAAACTCTGAAATGATTCCAATGGTGAAAATTCCAATGGTATCTCCTTGTCCGCAAAAAACAAGTAATGCATTTACACCACCCGAGAAAATCAGTGCATAAATGAAGAGATTACGTTTTCCCCAGCGTTTTCCAAGTGGAGAGGTAACCATAGCACCAGCAATTGATGCCAACATTAAACCAATCATATAAGAGGCTGCCAGCAGTTGGTTGTGCAAATAGTGACTGAAATAGATGACTACAATGCCCTGTTTGATTGAGTTGTATACGTTGAAAAGAATTCCAATAAAGAGGAGGATAATCCAAGGCCTGTTTTTGATGAGATCTTTCAAGTCTTTTGCCAGATTGGTTTCCTGGTCTTTTGGCGGCTTAACTCGTTCTTTTGTGGTGGCGAAGGTCACCATGAGGAAGAGCGACAAGAAAATAGATAAGATATAAATGGCTGAGCTATAACCTCTCTTTTGGTCGACAATAGTAATCTTTTTTGCCACAAGGTTTTCTTCACCAGTTACGATAAATGAATAATCTTTATTGGCTTCCATCGAAAAGCTTTTGCCAATTGTAGGCACGTTGGTTGTGTCGGTAACCGCAGCATCGGCCCACGTGAAAAGGGCAATTCCGTCTTTGGTTTTGATGTTTACATTTTTAATGTTTTCGTGGGTAGATACGGTAACTTCATATCTTTTTGCTTCAAGCTTTTCTACATCAATGGTTGGATTAATATTTCCGAAATGAGCCACTAAAAACAACAAAGCACCCTGAACTACCATGCCGCCGGTAAAAGCACCAACCATTCGGTACGAACCAAGGCTTGTGCGTTCTTTGTCGTCGGGGGACATTACGGCCATTAATGCACCGTAAGGGATATTGTTTGCAGTGTAAATTAGGAAGAATAGAAGGTAGGTTGCATAAGCATAAACCACTTTCCCGGTTGGTCCCAAATTTGGGGTTGTAAACAGCATCGATAACGATATTCCTAGCGGAACAGCTGTCCACAATATCCAAGGCCTGAATTTACCGTATTTAGAGTTCGTTCTGTCGCAAACTATACCCATAAGGATATCGATAATTCCATCGCCAAAGCGGGCAATTAGAAAAAGGACCCCAACAACAGCTGGATTAAGACCAAAAACATCGGTGTAAAAAATAAATAGAAAAGTGGCTACGCCCCGCCATGCAATATTTGCTGCACCATCGCCAAGGGCATATCCAATTTTTTCTGAAATTTTTAGTTTTTGATTGATTAGATTCATATAGTATTTATAAGATTAGTTTCTAAGGTTTCAAATTGAGAAATCAAAACGGTCGGTTTTAGTTTTCTCGTATACTTCGCGGCTGAATATAAAAAGCTGAGCTGGTTTATGTTTTACAGCTTTTTGTTTTTCGTCGAGGGGGATAACGTATTTCATTTGCAGTACTTTTTTGCGAAAATTTCTTCTGTCGAATTGGGTTCCAAGAACCGATTCATAAAGTTTTTGCAATTGAGAGATGGTAAATTTTTCAGGTAATAGTTCAAATCCGATAGGTTCAGATCGCAATTTAGCCCGAAGTTTTTCAAGTGCTTTTTCTAAAATTTCTTTATGGTCGAAGCCTAATTCTGGAAGATCAATAATTGGAAACCATCTTACATTTCGTTCTTTAAGTGAAAGGGTCACCGTTGTATTATCGATCAACGAATAATAGCCAACTGTAAAAATGCGTTCGCTAAATCCTTCATGTTGATGTTGCAACCAAAGCCTGTCTTTCGGATTATCAACACGATCGACCCGTCCAAAGGCATAGAATTGTTCGAGGAAAATATTATCGAGACCTGATACTTTTTTAAGAATACGAGCTGCGGCTGTATCAAAATCTTCTTCTTCAATCATATGATAACCAGTAAGGGTCCAGTCATCAATAAGGTTTTCACCCGTTACTTCATCATCGAGTTTTCGTTCTACAAGAAGAACATTTAATTGATTAAAGTCGAATCCAAAAATTACACAGTCAACTGAAATGTTGGAAATTATCTTTGCCATTATAGAATACAATTAATGCGTACAATATACGCATTGCAACCAAAGAAAAAAATATTTGACAAGCTTTTTTTAGATCGTTTTTTGAGGTTAATAATAAGGCTTAAAAATATTGATTTATTAAGAAAAATTGATCCATTATGATGACAACTTATACTTTATGATTTAATTAGATTTGTAAAAAATGATTTCTAAATACAGTGTCGATTATGAAAAGGTCAACTGAAAGCATTAAAATATTGGTAACACGTGTTTTCCCAAAAGCTGGTATGGAATTGTTAAAAGCCGAAGGATTTTCAGTAACTGAATGGAATAAAGAACAGCCTATGACTTATACCGAAATGTTGGAAGCAGCAAAAAATCATGATGCCCTTTTTTGTACGTTGACAGATAAAATTGATTCAACTTTTTTAAGAGAATGCAACCATTTGAAAATTGTATCTCAGTTTGGGGTAGGTTATGATAATATTGATGTTAAAGAAGCTACCCGACTTGGAATTCCTGTTGGGAACACGCCCGATGTGCTGACTGAAGCCACTGCTGATATCGCTTTTGGTCTGATGGTTGCAACTTCGAGGAAGATGTTTTATATGCATAAATTGATTCAAAATAGTGAATGGAAAACGTTTACACCAAATGCACATTTGGGAATTGAACTCAGAGGTAAAACACTTGGAATTTTTGGGTTAGGTCGTATTGGATTTGAGATGGCGCGTTTGTGTAAAGCGGCTTACAATATGAAAATCATCTATCATAACAGAACCAGAAATATGCAGGCTGAAGCGAAATTGGATGCTCATTTCGTTTCATTTAATGAATTGCTGGAACGGAGCGATGTTCTTTCACTTCATTGTGCTTTATCAGAAGAAACCAACGGTGTTTTTAACAAAGAAGCATTTGGTAAAATGAAACCGACTTCAATTTTTATCAATACTTCGAGAGGGTTGGTGCACAATGAGATTGATTTAATAGAAGCCCTTCGCAGTGGTCAAATTTGGGGCGCAGGACTTGATGTAACCAACCCTGAACCCATGCATCCCGATAACCCTTTACTTTCGATGGAGAATGTTTCGGTGTTGCCACACATTGGTTCAGGAACCGAAGAAACCCGGGGTAAAATGTCTGTTCTTGCTGCTGAAAACATCATCGGAATTTACAAATACGGAATTATTCCGCATTTGGTTAACCCAGATGTTTTAAAAGAAAGATGATCGTTGTTCCCTTTGTGAAAATACGCCGAAACCTTAGTCTTTAAAATTCAGAAGTAAAATGAAATTGAATCTCTTTGAAATCTTGCTGGGCCATTTGTAAAATAAACTGAGAATCGGCCATAAACACATTGCGCCCATGTTTGTCCTTGGCCATGCGTTGTATTTTCCTACGGCAGAATTCGTCAATCAGTTTGCTGTCATCACTCTTGATCCAACAGGCTTTGTACATCGAAATGGATTCAAAACGACATTTTGCACCATACTCATGTTCAAGTCTGAACTGAATAACTTCAAATTGAAGTTGTCCAACACATCCAATGATTTTTCGATTGTTAAATTGACTTGTAAAAAGCTGTGCAACACCTTCATCCATTAATTGGTCTATCCCTTTTTCAAGTTGTTTCGTCTTCATCGGATCTGCATTTTCGATATAACGGAACATTTCAGGCGAGAAGTTCGGTAATCCTTTGTAATGAAGGTTTTCTCCTTCTGAAAGGGTATCGCCAATTACAAAATTTCCGGTATCGGGCACACCAACAATGTCGCCCGGATAAGCCTCGTCAATCACCTCCTTTTTTGCAGCCATAAATGCTGTAGGTGATGAAATGCGGAAAGATTTTCCCAAACGAGTGTGTGTATATGGTTTGTTGCGTTCAAATTTACCCGAGCATACTTTTACGAATGCAATTCGGCTACGGTGATTGGGGTCGATGTTTGCATGAATTTTAAATACAAAGCCACTGAATGCTTCTTCGTAAGGATCAACCAATCGCTCTTGGGCTTGACGAGGGCGGGGTGTTGGGGCTATTTTCAAAAAGGTATCGAGTAGTTCTTGAACTCCAAAATTATACAATGCACTTCCAAAGAAAACTGGAGCCAGGTTTCCCGCAAGGTATTCCTCAACTTCAAAATCAGGGTAAACACCTTGTAGTAATTCAATTTCTTCGCGCAAAGTACTGGCATTGTTTTTCCCAATTTGTTTTTCCAACTCGGGGTCGCTTAAATCTTCAATTTTTATACCCCTGTCAATTTCCTGTACGTTAGGGTTAAAAAGTTGAAGGCTCGAATCGAAGAGGTTGTACACGCCTTTAAACTCGGGGCCACTGTTAATTGGCCAACTTAAAGGACGGGTTCCAATTTGGAGCTGTTTTTCAATTTCTTCCAATAAAAAAAAGGTGTCTTCCGATGGGCGGTCCATTTTGTTGATGAATACAATTACTGGCGTTTTGCGCATACGGCAAACCCCCATCAGTTTTTCAGTTTGAGGTTCAACCCCTTTAGCTGCGTCAATTACAATAATAACACTGTCAACAGCGGTAAGTGTTCGAAACGTATCTTCCTGAAAATCTTGATGCCCAGGAGTATCTAGTATGTTCACTTTGTACCCGTTGTAGTCGAAGGCCATAACCGATGTGGCTACCGAAATACCACGCTGGCGTTCAATTTCCATAAAGTCGGAAGTTGCTGTTTTTTTGATTTTGTTACTTTTAACAGCACCGGCAACATGAATTGCACCTCCAAAAAGCAGAAGCTTTTCAGTTAATGTGGTTTTTCCGGCATCGGGGTGACTAACAATTGCAAAGGTTTTTCTACGTTCAATCTCACTTATAAAACTCATCCGTCTCTTTTTTTATCGAGCGCAAAAATAAGTGATTGAAATTAATATCACTGTTTTGACTTTATAAATAACACTGTTTTTCAAGTGATCTTATTTTTTTGATAGAATGAATTTACATTGTAATATTAAATTCAGTTAATTATCTGTAAATTTCAAAAGCCTACAACAGTGCTAAACATGTATTGCATCGGTCCTAACTATTGAATTGAAAATGAGCGCAAATAATAAGATATATGATTTAGAAGGGGTTAAAGAACACATTGTTAATATATTCCTTGCTGTAGTTGCCACAACAGCCATTTTGCCTGTAATTACGAGTATGGTTTTTCGTCAAACGATGTTTGAATCATTTTTGTTTTATATGGGTGCAATAGCAGTATTAGCTATTTACACCATTTACTTTATTAGGAAAAGACTATCAATTAATGCAAAAGTTATTTCTATAATTATAAGCCTGTTATTCTTCAGTGTAATCGGGCTTCATTTTGCAGGTGTTATTTCGAATACCGTTTTTTTTATGATACTTGCCGCTTTATTTGCCGCTTTGTTTCTAAGTCGTCTTTATAGTTTCATTACATTATTTATTACAGTAATAATTCAGGCACTTTATGCCTATCTTTATTTAAATGGTATTTTAACTTATAAATATGATGTGGTTCAGTTTGTAGATACCCCGTTGGCATGGTGTACTATTATTCTGATTTTAATTGTTTTCACTATTGCCATTATCCTCATTATATTTCGTTTAGAAAATGCATATCGCAACCTTTTAGCTCAAAGTAAAAAAAATGAATCAGATTATCGATTGCTTTTTGAACAGGCTTCAGAAGGAATTATTATTTCTGATTCGGCTGGAAATATTCAATTGGTAAATGAAAATTTCAGAAGGCTATCGGGTTATTCTAATGAAGAATTGACGATCAAGAATTTTTCGGAGTTTCTGATCGATGAAGAACTTAAAATA
>Ga0209373_10001094_pt1 | contig 34957 bp, 37 predicted proteins | sample Higcelweek5metaG_FD_187173 | JGI IMG/M metagenome (GOLD analysis project Ga0209373, IMG submission 187173) | Freshwater pond sediment microbial communities from the University of Edinburgh, under environmental carbon perturbations - High... | ecosystem: Environmental > Aquatic > Freshwater >... | reverse complement strand
AGGGCTTCCGCCGACAACCCCAATCCCCGGGTCAGCGGCTGAACCGACTCAGCCTGCACTTGAGCGATGGTACAGGCGAACAGATGGCGGTCAAACGGATCACCACTGCCTTCGCTCTCGATCAGACGGACATAGAGAGATTCATTCAACACCGTATCTCCGGACTCGGGCGGCGAGGCAAACCGACCGGGCCGCCACCGACTCCCGGGGGGAAACCCGGCGGGGCGGTGGCGGCGTCGCCGGGATCAGGCCGGCATCGGCTCGTGCGCCTGGGCTTTGGTGCCACAGACCTGCTCACAGGAGCCACAGCCGACGCATTTGCCCGCCTGTTCGAGGGTCATCACCTTGCGCACCACCTCGCCGTCATCATCGTCGAAGGGGTCGCACAGTGCGCCATCCTCATTGATTCCCATCAGCTTCATCACCGCCTGGGAACAGACCTTGAAACAGCGACCACAGCCGATGCACAGCTCGGCGCTGATGTCGGTGAGATATTTCGGCATCCAGGGGGAACCATCCTGGGTGGTGAACTGGCGGAACGACATTGGATCCACTCCTTACAAAAAGAACGGTGCAGGGGACAGGAAAAATGAGCGGGCTTCACGAAGACGCGTTGGCGGCCTCGGGAAAACGCTCGATCACCGCCACGGCGGTTTCGATGATCTTGTTGGCCTTGTCGATCATCGCCCGGGGGGTTTCAAAGCCGAAGCGGTGCAGGTCGCGCAGATAGGAATTGACCACCACCAACCGGCCGGTGGTCAGCAGCATCCGCCCCCAGCCTTCGGGATGTATCTTCATGATCGGCGCGGCATTGTGGCCGGTGCGCTTCTCGATGGTCAGACCGATCGCGGAATAATACAGCTCGACTCGCCACAGAATATCCGGGTCGGGATTGCCGATCATCGGGAGGTCCCGACGCTGTTCCTTGGTCACAATGAAGGGAGCGATCACCGCCTCGTCGGGCATCGTCTCCCACGCGCCGCTGCCATCATGGGCGCGGATCAGCATCAACAGGGATTTGAGGAAGGGGTCGTCGTAGTCGGATTCGGCCATGGGTCGGCGCTCTCTCCTCTGGGGGTCAGTCTTCGTCATCGACGAAACGCTCGGCTCCGTCCTCCGGACCTTTCAACAGCTTGCGCAGCCACGGCGGCGGATTGCCTTTCAGCATGGTGCGGACCCGCTCGATCACCTGGGGGATCGGCTCATCGTCCGGCAATTTGATCGGATGGACGTTGGCCCGCACCACCCGCGCCGCCGCCGGCCCGCCGATCGCCCGGCAGAACAGCAGAGCCGAGCCCTGCAAGGCGGCAATTTTGGCGGAAAGCCGGTCTTCGCCATCCTCGGAATGGGCCCCTTCCTCGGCGCTGACCAGATCGAACTGGACCGCTTCGAGAAAAGTGTGATCGTCGGGGCCGACGTCATAAAACAGGAAGGTCCGGGCACTGGCGAAATGGGCATCGACCCTTTGCCGATCCTGGGTGGCGATGGCGATTCTCATATGACCTCCTCTGGTTCTCGGCCCGTCACCGGACGGGGGGGCAGCCGGGTCAACCAGCCGTAGCCGGCGTGTGGCCATGACGATGCTCCGCAGGGATGGGGCCGTGGTTCGGGCAATCCATCAGGACATTGCCCAGCCGGGTAATCAAATCGCGGGTGCCGCGATAACCGACCGAGACCTGATGCGCCGCCCCCAGCCGGTCGAACACCGGAAAACCGATGCGGAACAGCGGGGTGGACAGACGCGAGGAGGTCTGGCGGCCGTTGGAATTGGCCAGGATCAGATCACAGCCGCCGGCTTCGAGAATCTGGTCTTCCAGATCTTCGAAATCGCCGATGATCACCCGTTCCGCCGCCAGTTCGGACAGGGTCCCGGTCGGCAGGGTGGTGACGGCGGCGGCCAGGGTGGCGCCGAGATCGGTCACCAGCTTGCCCAGGCTCCACAGCAGCGCCGGCTCGGCGGCAATCGCGATCGAGCGGCCGCCGAAATAGAAATGGCTGTCGAGCATCGCATCAACCAATTGCGAGCGGGCGCGGCGCTGCCGGGCCGGCACCGGAATGCCGGCCACGGTCGAGAGCGTCACCATCAGCCGGTCCATCGCCTCCAGCCCGGTCAGCCGGTCGAACAGCACGAAGGGCACGCCGGTGCGGTCCTGAAGGGCGACGGCGGCATGGCGCATATGTTCGCCGACGGCGAGGGTCAGTTTCGAGCGTCCCATCTCCCGCACACTGGCGACCGAGGTACCGCCGAGGGTGGTGGGGACATAGCTTTCCGGGACATGGCCATCGAGCGAATCCGACAGATCGGGCAGCACCACCACATCCAGCCCGAAATCGGCGATGATGTCTTTCAACACCTCGATATCGCCGGGGGTGAGATGGCAGCCGGGCAGCAGATTGACCTGGGGCAGTTTGGTCAGGCCGCCGGCCGGCACCGCCAGCGCCCGAACAATCGCCGTCACCGCTTTGCCCCAGCCGGTTTCAATCGAGCCGCTGTAATCGGGGGCACTGACATCGACCACCGCAACCTCGTCCAGCTCGCGGCGCCGGGCGCGGATCTGTTTGACCTCCCCGGCGATGTCTTCGCCCCGGGTTTCGGTCAAAGCGGTCGAGATCAGACCGATGATCTCCGGCTTGGCCTTGCTGGCAATCGTCACCAGCCCGTCCTCGACCTGATCCATCCCGCCGAGAATGGTACTGATTTCATTCATCGCGGTGGTTTGCAGCGGGATCGCCTCGCGGAAATGGCGGACCATCATCACCAGGGCGAAGGCGGTGCAGCCCTGGCTGCCATGGAACATTGGCAGACTGCCGCGCATGCCGAGGAAAGCCAGAGCGGCGCCGAGCGGGGCACTGACCTTGAGCGGACAGGACGAGAGCGGCTTGTTGTGATCAACGATCAGGGCCATGACGCGACTACTCCTGTTCCCGGTCCCAGGGCGCCGGGGCCCGGACCTGCTGCCAGATGGGATTGTTGATCGACAGATCGATCTGCCGCACCAGCTCGACCATCCCGTCATAAGCGGCATAGCCGTGATGGCGTTCCTGGTTGATGTCGATCCAGGGGGTGCGGGCCTTGAGGGCGATGAATTGCGAGCGTCCCCCCGACAGCATCATGTCGGCGCGACCGTCTTTGAACATCTGGTACATCTCGCTGGCGGGGATCGCGTCGGCCAGTTTGGTCGGATCGCCGCCGAGCCGGGCCAGGGCCTTGTCGCGGTCGGCCACCGTGCTTTTGCGCACCGAGGAGCCGACCACTTCCATCCCGACTTCCTGGAGGGCCTGGATCACCGACCAGCTTTTGACCCCGCCGGTATAGAGCAGCACCCGCTTGCCGGCGAGACGGGCCTTGTAGGGTTCGAGCTTGGCCCAGGCCCGGGCTTCTTCGGCGGCGATCAGGGCTTCGGCCCGGTCGATCAGCAGCGGATCGGCCCCGCGTTCGACCAGGAGACGGGCGATCGAGCGCAGCGCGTCGGAGGTGTCGGAAATGCCGTAGAAGGAGCCTTCGAAATAGGGGATACCGTATTTTTCCTGCATCTTGCGCGCCAGGGTCACCAGCGCCTGACTACAGAGCACCATATTGACGCGGGCGGTGTGACAGGCGGCGATCTGGTGATAGCGGGCATCCCCGGTGATCGAGGCGCGCAGACGGATGCCAAGCCGGGACAACAGCGGCCGGAACATGTCGAGTTCGCCGCAGACGTTATATTCGCCAAGGATGTTGATATCGGTTGGGCCAACATCCTCGGGTTCGACCGTGCCGATGACATGGTCGAACAGGGCCTCGCCGGCCAGCCGGTTGCCGAGATTTTTCGAGCCGGCGAAGCCGGGGGCATTGATCGGGATCACCGGCAGGCCGAGCCGTTCGGTTGCGGCTTTGCAGACCGCTTCGATATCGTCGCCGATCAGGGCGCCGACACAGGTCTGATAGACGAACACGGCGGCCGGCTGATGGCGCTGCGCCGCCTTGCGGATCGCTTTATAGAGCTTTTTCTCGCCGCCATGAATGATGTCGAGATTGCTGAGATCGGTGGTGAAACCGAGCCGGTAGAGGGTCGGCCCGCTGCTGGCGACATTGCGGCTGTCCCAGGAATTGCCTTCGCAGGCGAGCGGACCATGGACGATATGGGCGACGTCGGTGATCGGTTGCAGGGCAATCTTGGCGCCATCGAAGGCACAACCGCCGGCGGTTGCCCCTGGCTTGGCCTTTTTGCCGCAGCCCTTTTTGCGCTGATCCGCGCTTTTCGCCTGATTGGTGGCGCAAGCGGGCTCGGTCATCAGCTCTTTGATTTTTTGTTTGAGCATCGGCACGGCCTCCGGGTCTCGGTTCATATTTGAACAAAGCAAGCCCCGTGCCAGAGCCGGCGACGGCCGAAAAGTGCGGCTGATGTCCGCCGCGCGACCGACAATGTCGTTTCTGCGACAGGTCTGTGTCGGATTTTTGGGCAGGGAGGAACGGGGCTGCCGCCCCGCACCCCGCCTGGAGGCTGACGCCTCCAGACCTCCGCTTTTTTTGGAAAACAAAGGGGGGTCCGGGGCATCGCCCCGGCCGGGTTCGGGCGGGAGCCCGAAATCCCCTATTTGCGAACGGACAACAGGAACCGTTCCGCCTCGCCGTTCAGATCGGCGACGACATTGGCCAGAGTCTTGGCACTCCAGATCACCCGGATCGTCCCGGCACAGGCCTGGGCCGAAGCTTTCGAGAGATGAGTCACCGAACGGGAGACCTCGCCAGCCTGATGGGCCACTTCGGTGATGTTGCTGGCGATGTCGCGGGTGGTCGCTTCCTGCTCCTGCACCGCGCTGGCGATCGCCGTCGAGATATTATCAATCTCGCGGATGGTGGCGACCACCCCTTCAATACTACCGGTCATCTCGCGGGCCGAAAGCTGGACCGCCGCCACCTGCTGGGTGATCTCATCCGTGGCCCGGGCCGTCTGATTGGCCAGATGCTTGACCTCGCCGGCCACCACCGCAAAGCCCTTGCCGGCCTCGCCGGCCCGCGCCGCCTCGATCGTCGCATTCAACGCCAGCAGATTGGTTTGCGCGGCAATGTCATTGATCAATTGCACGACATTGCCGATCGCCCGCACCGCTTCCGACAATTCACTCATCTGGCGGGCGGTGGTGTTCACATCCTCCACCGCTTTCTGGGCAATCTGCGACGATTGGCTGACCTGCTTGGCAATCTCATTGACGGATTCCGCCAACTGGCGGGTCGCCTCCGACACCGCCGCCGCGCGTTCGGTGGTGATCTCCGCCGCCTCGCTGACCTCCAGGGTCCGGCCGCCGCTCTTTTCCGAGCGATTGGCCATCGATTGGGCGGTGTTGCGAATCCCGGCGGTCGATTCATCGACCCGCGCCACCTTCGATTTGACCGTATGCTCGAAATTATTGGCCATCTCATGCCGGGCCTGGGCGCGCTGGGCCGAGGCCCGGGTCCGCTCCTCTTCCTGACAGGCCCGCAGATGGTCGGCCTCGGTCATATGTTCCTTGAACACCTGGACCGTGCGGGCCATGTCGCCCACCTCGTCAGCACGCTCGGTGCCGTCGATCGCCACCGTCATATCGCCCTTGGCCAGCCGTTCCATCAACTGGGTCATGCTCTGAATCGGGCGGATGATCACCCCGGTCAGAATCCAGCGCACGATCAACACCGAGACCAGGGTCGAGACCACCCCGAAAATCACCAGCCAGAAAATGGCCTGATGCAATTCGGCCTGTTCGTTCGCCGTCGAGAGGGACGAGGACAACACCGCGATCACTTCGCCGTCGGTGATCCCCATCCCGCCATGACAGGTATGACAGACCGGCTGATTGGCCCCATCGGTGACGCCAAGGACGATCGGCATCGAATAACGATAAAACCCGCCGACAAACCGACTCACCGGCTTGCCGGTCACCAGGGCCTCGCGGTCAACCTCATCCTGAGGGGCCTTGGGCGCCCGGTCCGGTTCGACATCCTTCATATAAGTGGTGACCTTTGGCCCCCACACACTCCAGACCTTGCCGGGATAATTGACGTTGCGGCTGTCGAACCAATTGTTGAATACCTTGATCCCGACATTTTCGGAATCCATCGGCCGGTTGGCCATCACATTGACGATCAGAGCATGCAGCGAGGTCATCTCGTTGAGACTCAGTTCGTACAGCTTGCGTTCCATCGCCCGCTCATCGTAACGGGCGATGAACAGCACGATCATCGCCGCCATCACGACCACGCCCGCCCCGATTACCAGCATGAACCGCTCGCGCAAGCGCAGGTTCCCCCAGCCGGCCTTGGTCATTCCTCGTTCTCCTTTCCCTGTCCCCCGAAAACGGGCGTCCCAACGGCATTTTCCACGCCGGGTTTCCGCTCGGACTGTTTTGACGGCTCTGAAATGCGTCCCCTGGCTCTTGGCCGGGGAGCCTCCCCTTTCAAAGCCGATTCGGTCCTCTGATCGTACCGTCAGCGCTCCGCGTGTGAAGCGCGCTCCGCGTTCCCCTCATCCCCATTCCGCCCCCGCACCGCCGGAGGCCGGTTGTTCCGTTCAGCGGGTAATCTCGAAGGTTTCGCTCGCTTCGGTCAGTTCCAGCATCCGCAACACATTGTCACGAGGCTGACTGAGGCTAAGATGAATCCCCGCAGCATCGAGATCTTCACGAGCAATGTAGAGCAGACCCAACCCAACCGAATCAATATGACTGAGGCCGGACAAATCAAGCCGGACCCGGCGTCGATCGTGATAATCGGTCAATTCAGCTAGCAGATCATGAAAAACCCGGTCAGCCCCAAAATTGAGCTGGCCTTCAAGATGAACCAGCAAATCCTGCCCGGTATCCTCGATCCGGTAGTGCATGTGCCAGGCCCCTGTCACCCCAGCCCCCCTTTCCGTCCCTCGTCGCGGCGCTCCCTCCGGAGAAACGTCATCCGCAGAGTCCGCCCCCCCTCCTCGGTGCCGAATCCATCGCAGCCGCGCCGGATCAGGTCAAGACCCCGGCCACAATGGGCGTCGATCCGAATCTCCCGTTCAATCTGCGCCCTGAGGTCGAATCCACATCCCTGATCCGAGACGAGAAGGGTGAAGGAGTTTTCGTCAGCGCGCAATGCGTGAATTTCAACCCGACGATCTGCCAGCATTGGATCGCGCAATCGTTCGGTCATCACCTGACGAAAGCGTTCAAACCCATGCGGCGAGGTCCGCAGATGGCCGGGAATCGCCAGATTGCCGTGAATCACCGCATTGCCCAGCGCCTCGGCCAGACAGATCTCGACCCGTTCGGCCAGTTCTCCCGAAGGCAGATCAAACCGGCGCCGGATCGCCTCGGCGGCAAGGTCGACCACCGGCAGGACGCAGACGGCCGCAGTGGTCAGCGACAGCACCAGCCCGCCGCCGGCCAGGGTGGCCCTACATCGGGCATTCAGGCCATCGACCCCACCGCCGCCACTATCGAGAAACCCACTCAGCGGCGGAGTTAGACCGTATTCGACCGCCTCTCTTTCGGCGGGGCCGACCAGCAGATAAGGAGGGCCGCCGTCTTCCGCGAAACCGTTGGCGACGAGGCCAAGGCGGCAAAACGACGCAGGAACGGTTCGGAGCGGAGGGTCGGCGGCAACGCTCATGGCACAGGCCCCAATCGGCGAATGGCCAACGCCGTCAGGTCATCTTCCAGCGGGAGGCGGACCTGACGTTCGAATTCCTCAATCAGGCGGGCGATCTCGGCATGGCCATGGCGGGCCACCAGATCACGGGCCAAGCGCTCCAGCCCGACCTCGCCGAACATTCCGCCTCCGGTCAGAGGGGCGTCGGTGATCGCATCGCTATAGAGCAGCAGGGTGGCATCAGGGGGAAAGGGCTCGCGCCGGTCGCGGTAATGCGGATCGGGCGATAAGCCGAGCGGCACCCCTTTCGCATCCAGGAAGCGCACCTCGCCGTCATGAATCAGCAGCGGCGCTGGCGCCCCGGCCGAGGCCCATTCGATCTCGTCCCGGCCCAGGTCGACGGTACAGAGAGCCATCGTGGCAAAATGGCCCCGGCCGAGCAGGCCGCGCAGGGCCACCCCGAGCAGGCGCAGGGTCTGAGCCGGGCTCTGGGTCGGGCTCCAGCGGTCGCTGATCAGGGCATGCAGCCGGAACACATTGAGAGCGGCACCGATGCCATGGCCGGTGAAATCGAAGGAATAGAAACTGATCCGGTCACCACCGGGATCGAGACAGCCCCACAGATCGCCCCCGATCCCGAGCGAGGGCTCAAAGAAGGATTCAACCTCGATCCCCAACGCGGCAAGGCGGGCATCGATCCGGGCCGGACGGGGCAGCAGATCGAACTGCATCGCCCGCGCCGCCGAGATCTCATCCATCAAAGTGCGCTGCTGTTGGGCGATCCGCCCGAGCAGGGCCTCGCGCTCGATCTGGCTGCTCATCCGGGTGACGGCGTAGCGGATCGCCCGGGCCACGGTGCGTTCCGGATCGTCGCTCTTGACCAGATAATCCTGGGCACCGGCTTCCAGCGCGGATTCGGCGAGGCGGGGATCGTCGGTGCCGGTCATGATCACGATCGGCAGACGAGGCGCACTGTCACGGATCCGCGAGACGGTGGCCAGCCCGGAGGAATCCGGCAGGCTGAGATCCAGCAGCACCACATCAACCGGCGCGCCTTCCGCCAGATACTGGACCGCCGCACGCAGGGTCTGGACATGATGGACGGCAAAAGCGGGACGGCGAAAGCCCATCAGCGCCAATTCGACCAGACGGGCGTCCCCCGGCTCATCCTCGACCAGCAACACCGCGAAGGAGGTCGGTTCCGGCCGGGGCACCGCCGCCAACTCGGGGCTCGCTTCCGGAGCCTCCAACCAGCCGGTCGAACGACTGGGGAGACGGATCAACCGTCCCTGGCCAAGCGGGACCGCAGGTACGGCGACCGTCACCTTTCCTGTCGAGATCATCCCGGCCCGCTCCCGACACTATTTTAACTAAATCTTCACCAGTGCATCCTATGCCAGCCGCAGCGTCGTCGTCCAGGTCTGCGCCGGGGCTGCGGTTGAATCAGGGATGAAATGCACCAGCCGCCACGGTATCCTGACCATGGCGGCCGGGCAACGGCTCCCTCCCGGTCCAAAGCGGGGATGGTGGAAAGGGCGGCGTCGTGGGCAATCGGTTAGAAGCGGAGACAGGCGGCGGAGAGCCCATGACCTCTCCCGTCGCGCTGAGGGTGGAGATCGCTCGTCTGCAAGCCGAATGTCGGGTTTTGCGGGACAGTGAGGCTCGGGCTCATGCCTTTGCCGCGACAGCGGTGGACTGGTTCTGGGAAAGCAACCAGGAGTGTCGGTTCGTCTGGGTCTCGGACGGCTTTTCGGCAGTGACCGGTCAATCGCCCCAGACGCTGATCGGCCGGCGTCAGGTCGAACTGATTGATGAGACGGTGACGATCGAAACTGAGTCCTGGCGCCGGCATGCCGAGGATCTCGCCGCCCGCCGTCCCTTCCGTGATTTCAAATGCGGCCATATCGATCCTACCGGCCGGATTCACTGGGTCAAGGTCAGCGGCATTCCCCGCTTTAGTCCCGATGGCACGTTCGAAGGCTATTATGGCAGCGGGGCCGATATCACCGCCTCGGTTGAATCCGCCTATCGTTTGGCCCTGCTGACCCGGGCCGTCGAACAATGTCCCGCCTCGATTGTGATCACCGGTCTCGATGGCCGAATCGAATACGTCAATCAGAAGTTTGTCGAGGTGACCGGCTATCGCCATGAAGAGGTGATCGGCCAGAATCCACGCGTGCTCAATTCCGGCTGCAATCCTCCTGGCACCTTCGAGGCCATGTGGCAGGCGCTGAGTTCCGGCCTCCAATGGGAAGGCGAACTGATCAACCGGCGCAAAGATGGCGCGCTTTATTGGGAATATGCCTCGATCCAGCCGATTTCCGGCCTCAATGGCGAGGTGACGAATTATCTGGCGATCAAATCCGACATCACCGCCCAGCGGCGCAACGAGGCCCACCTCGCCGCCCTGGTCGAGGAATTACGTCATTCCAATGAGGATCTCGAACAATTCGCTTATGTCGCCAGTCATGATCTGCGCCAGCCGCTGCGGATGATCAGCGCCTATCTGACTCTGCTGGAAAAGCGGCTCGGGCCAGAGTTGGAGGCCGAGACCCGCCAATTCCTCGGCTTTGCCGTCGATGGCGCCCGGCGGCTCGACCGGATGATTGTCGATTTGCTGCATTATTCGCGGATCGGCCGGATGGCCAGCCCGATGGTCCCGGTGGCGCTGGGTGAGGTGATCCACGACAGCCTCCGCCATCTGGAGGTGGTGGTCAGCGAGACCGGCGGCGTGGTCACTCTGGCGGAGGATCTGCCGCTCTGCATTGGTGACCGGTCCGAACTGGTCCGGCTGTTCCAAAATTTGATCGGCAACGCTTTGACTTATGTCCGTCCCGGGATCGCCCCCCGGATCAGCGTCACCTGCCGGGATCATGGTGAGGAATGGGTGATCGCGGTCGCTGACAATGGAACCGGCATCGCCCCCGGCGATCTGATCCGGGTGTTCGGGATCTTCCAACGTCTGGTCAGCCGGGAGGATGTTGAAGGGACCGGAATCGGGCTGGCGATCTGCCGCAAGATCGCGGAGCATCACCGGGGCCGCATCTGGGTTGAATCCGAACTGGACGTGGGCAGCACCTTCCTGGTCGCTCTGCCCAAAGCGTCGTCAGCGGGGACCATCGGGTGAACGGCGAGGCGGCCGGCCCGTCCCTGCCCGCGCTCCAGGTTCTGTCTCTGGGCGATACCGCCTTCGCCATCACCTTCGACCCCCGTTCCGCCTCTGCCGCCGCGATTCTGGCGGCCCGGCTGGAAGCGGCCCGCCCCGCCCTGCCCGGCTTGGTCGAATTGGTGCCGACTCTGAAAAGCGTGCTGGTGATTTATGATCCGCTGACGACCAGCCGGGCTCGCCTTGAACCGGCCGTGCTGGCTCTGGCCACCCAGACCGACCCCGCCCCGCTCCCGCCGCCGCGCCTCTGGATTCTTCCCTTCTGCCCGGAGGGGGAGTTCGCCCCCGATCTCGCCGCCATCGCCAGCGCCACCGGCCTCCCCCCGGCCGCCGTGATCGAGCGTCTGTGCGCCAGCCCGCTCCGAGTGGCGATGCTGGGTTTCCTGCCCGGCTTCGCCTATCTCGACGGGCTCGACCCGGCCCTGCACCAGCCCCGCCGCCCGACCCCACGTCCGCGCGTGCCGGCCGGAGCGGTAGCCATCGCCGGAACCATGGCCGCCGTCTATCCCACGGCCAGCCCAGGCGGCTGGCACCTGCTCGGCCGCTGTCCGCTCGGTCTGTTCGATCCCCAGGCGACCCCGCCCAGTCCGTTCGCCGCCGGGGACCGGGTCCGGTTCGCGGTGATTGACCCGGCCACCTTCGCCCGCCTCGCCGCCGCCCCGCCCCCGTTCCGCCCCGAGTCGCCAGAATGAACGGGCCAGCCCTCGACCTCCTCCGCGCCGGCGCGCGCACCACGGTGCAGGATCATGGCCGCTTCGGCTTACGGGCGCTGGGTGTGCCGGTCGGCGGTGCGCTTGATCGGCTGGGGCTGGATCTGGCCAACGCTCTGGTCGGCAATCCTGACAAGACCGCCGTCCTCGAACTGACCCTCTCCGGTCCCCTGCTCCGAATCGAGGCCGAATCCGTCCGGGTGGCCCTGGCCGGGTCGGCCCGGATCGAGCGAATCGGCCGGGATGGCACCCGCCGCCGCCTCGAATCGGACCGCTCCTGGCGGCTAACACGCGGCGAAAGCCTCGATATCGGTCCCATCGAAGGCGCCGCCGTGGCCTATCTCGCGGTCGAAGGGGGCTTTGCCCTGGCGCCCCTGCTCGGCAGTCGGGCCACCCATCTCGCCGCCGGGCTCGGCCCGCTGGGCGGTGGCGCGCTAACGCCGGGCCGTCTGCCGCTCTGTCAGGCCAAGGCCGGACCAGGGCCAGACCGAGCCCTCGCCGCCCCCTTACCCTATGGCACCGGACCGATTCGGGTGGTCGCCGGACCACAGCACGATGCCTTCCTCCCTTCGGCCTGGGAGACTCTGCTGGGGGAGCCGTATCGGGTCGGGCTGCGCTCGGATCGGATGGGCTTGCGGCTGGAGGGGCCACTCCTGGCGCACCGCCACCACGCCGATAGTGCTTCGGAGGGCTTGGTCGCCGGCTGTCTTCAGGTGCCGGGCGATGGCCAGCCGATTCTGTTGCTCGCCGAGCATCAGACCACCGGCGGCTATGCCAAAATTGCGACGGTGATTTCGGCCGATCTGCCGCGCCTGGGCCGGGTCCGGCCGGGCGATTGGCTGCGCTTCAGCGCGATCGATGTCGCTGCCGCCGAGGCTCTGCGCCGCGATCAGGAACGACGCTTACGCGCCTGCCTGGACTCGCTGGTGCCCCTGAGCGGCGGGGAGATCGATCTCGCCGCGCTTTATCAGACGGATTTGATTTCTGGAATGATCTGGGCCGAAGCGGAGGATGGTTCCGCCTGGCGGGAAACCGGATCGAAGTGATCCGGTTCCGCCAGGACGGCGCCGTTCGGCAAACGCGGCTTAAAGAGTCTTAAGATTGACTGCCGCGTTCTTTCCCTTGCGCGGATCGCGCTCGATATCGAACGACACTTTCTGGCCATCATTCAGCGTAGCCAGCCCGGCACGTTCCACCGCAGAGATGTGAACGAAGACGTCGGCAGCGCCGTCGTCGGGCTGGATGAAGCCGTAACCCTTGGTGCTATTGAACCATTTAACGCTGCCAGTCGGCATCGGAACCCTCCAGTCAAGACGCAGGCGCCCCAGCGGGACGATGCGGAAAGCGATCAATCGACCAGCGCGAAACCATGCGGCTTCATCCGGGCTGGCGAGCCAAACCCGCTCCGCTGGGCGGAAAGACTGGCCGAGGATGGAACAGGGCGCTTCGGAATACAAGATCTATCGGAGGTTTCTCGCCCCACCCCATGCGCCCGGCCTGGTTTTATCGGGATCAGGCCCCGCCGGTCGGCCAGAAAATCACTCGGACGGATGCGGTTCGGGGCGGTAAACCTGACCATCCCAGCGCAGCCAGACCGCCCCGGTTTCCAGCGAGGCCCAGCCCCGCAGCCGCTCGGCCGTCACATAGACCGTTTCCGCCTCAGCATAGGCCCAGCCGATCGGAACCCAGCGTTGCCCCTTCCAGCGGGCCACCAGCAGGGGGCCGCCATCCAGCGTGCGCCAATCCGGCGCTTCGAGCAGCACCAGCAATTCGGCACTGCCGTCGCCATTCAGATCGATCCGCCCCACCCGCACCTGAGCGGGAGAGAACCCCGCTTCGCCGGCCCGGTAGTAAGCCGGCCATTGCGTCTTGAGCAGAGCCTCAAGATCAGGGGACGGAGGATCGGACAGCGGCTGGAGGCCAACCATCGCCTCGGGCTGGAACAAAGGCTGGGCGAGAGGGGCGGACACCGACGCCGCCCACAGCAGCGCCGTCACGAGGGCGGCTCGGATATGCATGATCGCGGCGGACCTTAGAGAATTTCGGACAGGCTGTACACCATGCCTTTCGCTGCGTCGCGATGGTTTTGCTCTGCGGCCCCCCTCTGGTTGGGGTAGAGTACCGCCGCCAGCTTCCGAACTGGTCTGCACGAAGGAGCAAGCATGCGTCGTCTGGGTCGTTTCCTCGTTCTTTGCCTGGCGATTACCGGATTGTTGTCGTTGGTCTCGGTGGGGCTGGGCGGGTTCGTCCTCTACCGTCTGGCCAGCCCCGGCGCCCAAGGCATCGTTCCCGCCCGGGGGGTGCTGACCCTTGACCTCGAATCCAGCTTCCGCGCTTTGCCGGACGGCGACCCCATGACGGCTCTGGCCGGCGGGAGAAGTTACGTCCTGCGCGACGTGATCGCCGGACTGGATGCCGCCGCCACGGATTCCCGGGTCACCGGCTTGTTTGCCACCCTCGGCCATAGTTCGCTCGGCCTCGCCGATGCCCAGGATGTGCGCGACGCGGTCGCCCGCTTCCGCGCGGCGGGGAAGCCGGCGGTGCTGTTTGCCGAGACCATCGGCGATGGCGCCTCCGGCACCCTTGATTATTATCTCGCCTCGGCTTTTTCCCAGATCTGGCTGCAACCTTCGGGGGATGTCGGCCTGACCGGCATGCTGGCGGAAAGCCCGTTTGTCAAGGGAACCCTCGATCTGCTGGGGATCAAGACCCAGTTCTTTGCCCGCCACGAATATAAATCGGCGATCGAGACCTTCACCCAATCCCATTTCAGCGACGCCCATCGCGAGACGCTGGGACGGATGCTCGATTCCTGGAGCGGGCAGATCGTCGCCGGGATCGCTTCGACCCGCAAACTGCCGGTCGACAAGGTGCAGGCCTTGGTCGGTCGGGGGCCGTTCCTGCCGGCCGAAGCCCAGTCGGCCGGGCTGATTGACCGCATCGGCTATCGCGACGAAGCCTGGGATTCGATCGCCGGCAAGGGCGAAGATGCGGCCGAACCGGTCGATCTTGCTGATTATTTTGCCGCTTTGCCGGCGCCGGACGGGCTCAAAGTGGCGCTGATTCAGGGGGTGGGCGAGATCCATCGCGGCGAATCCCGTCCCGGCTTTGACGAGGATGGGGGCTTTGGCGCCACCACCATCGCCCAGGCCTTCCGGGACGCGATTGAAGATGACGAGATCAAGGCCATCCTGTTCCGGGTCGACAGCCCTGGCGGCTCCTACACCGCTGCCGACACGATTTGGCATGAAGTCGCCCGCGCCCGTGCTGCCGGTAAAAAGGTGGTGGTGTCGATGGGCAATGTGGCCGCTTCCGGCGGCTATTTCGTGGCGATGGGCGCCGACCGGGTCTTGGCCGAACCCGGCACCCTGACCGGCTCGATCGGGGTCTTCACCGGCAAGATGGTGCTGTCCGACCTGTGGCCCAAACTCGGGATCAGTTGGGATGAAATGCATCGCGGCGACAATGCGGCGATGTGGAGCATGAACCAGCCCTTCACCCCCGAGGCCGAAGCCCGGATCAATGCCCAGTTGGATGCGATTTATGCTGATTTTACCGGCAAGGCGGTTGAGGGGCGGCAGATCCCGGCCGACCGGATCGACCAACTCGCCCGGGGCCGGATCTGGAGCGGGGCGGATGCCCGCGTCCATGGACTGGTCGACGGGCTGGGAGGCTGGGCCGAAGCCATTGCCGCCGTCCGCGAGGTCAGTGGCCTGACCCCCGGCTCGCCCCTGACCCTGATCGATTACCCGGCCCCGCGTAAACCGTGGGAAGTGCTGGCTGAGGTGCTCGGCGGGGGCACCGTAGCCGAGCGTCGGGTCCTGACCCGGGCCGCCAGCGTGCTGGAACCGCTATTGCCGGCGCTGACCGCCCTCCCTGCCCCGGGCACAAGCGGCGCCAGCCTGCGCGTTATCCCGCCCCAGCCGGCCGGAACCGCGCGATGAGCGGCGAGACCCGTAGTGTCGTCGTCACCGGGGCGAGTCGGGGGATCGGTCATGCCATCGCCCGGCGCTTCCTGGCCGAAGGCTGGCGGGTCATCACCTGTGCCCGGGCCGATGTGCCCGAAACCTGCCAGATCGATCGCAACTGGATCTGTCATTTTGTGGCCGATCTGGCCGACCCGGCCGGGGCCGATGCCTTCGTGGTCAAGGTCAATGCCCTGCTCGGCACCGCCCCGTTGCATGCTCTGGTCAATAATGCCGGGGTCAGTCCCAAGACTCCGTACAAGGAGCGGCTCGGGGTTCTGAATGGCCCGATCCTGGGATGGAAAGAGGTCTTCGAACTGAATTTCTTTGCCCCGCTCCGCCTTTCGCGTGGGTTTGCCAGTGCCTTGCACCGGGGCAAAGGGGCGATCGTCAATATCACCTCGATCGCCGGTCATTACGTTCATCCTTTTGCCGGATCGGCCTATTCGACCTCGAAGGCCGCCTTGTCCGGCCTGACCCGGGAAATGGCGGTGGAACTGGCCCAGCTTGGCATCCGGGTCAATGCCGTCGCCCCGGGCGAGATCCGAACCGAGATGATCTCTCCCGAATATGAGGCCCTGGTCCCGCGCATCCCGCTGGGATGTATGGGCTCCGCCGAGGATGTCGCCGGGACCGTGTTCCGTCTCTGCGGCGAGGATTTCGCTTATGTCACCGGCACCGAAGTCTTTGTGACCGGCGGACAGCACCTTTACTAAAGTTGGGGATCTGCGGCCCGGAAAACTGGGGCTTTGCCCCGGAATGCGGGATCGGGCTTGCGCCGCAACGGGGGGATGAGCTATCCCATGAGGTTAGGACTCCGGGCGCGCGGAGCCGGAGTAACCTTGTTGAATAAGGGCGGCCTTTTTCGGCTGGCAACAACGGGATGAATCATTCCGATCCGCAGGATGCGATCCGGGCGTTTGAAAGCAAGGCGACCAGCCTGATTGCTGCCACGCGTGGCATCGACATTCCCCGTATTTTGATCCTGCGCCGGTTGACCCTGGCCGATCCCCAATCCCGCCGCTGGGCCAGCGAAAAGCAGCTCAGCGTGTTGTTTTCGGTGATCCTGACCAAGGCGGCAGAGCGTTATGGCCTCGACTCGCTGAAAAACGCCCGGGCGCAGGGATTCGCCCCGCTCCTCCCGGACGATCCGGCCAATCGCGCCGAGGATCTGCGGGTGTTGAGCGAGATTACCACCCAGGTGATCGGCCCCCCTGAACGCGACGAAGCGGAAACGATCCGGGTCGGGTTCCAGACTCTGCTGACGCGGGGGTTTGGCGCGGTTCCGCCGCGAACCGAGCGGCCTCAACCACCCTTCCGCGAACCGCCGCCCCTGTTTGCCGCCCAGCTCGGCCCCATGTCCGATCGCCGCGCCGCCCGCCTCCCCCCGGCAGAGGAAAAGACCAGTGGCCAGGATTTCCCGACCCTGTTCGACGAAACATTATGTTCCCACATCCAGAAGATCCTCGGGGTCTTCCGGATCACCAGTTCGTCACGCGGGGTGCGCCTGCCCTTCCTGCTGGCCCCTGAATTCGGCCCGGTCTATTGCGAGGTGATGCGACGGTGCCTGTTGCCGCAGATGCGGGCGACCCGCCATCTCCAGGCCCTGGCGCAAAGTTGCAACTGGGCCGAGGCCGGTCCCGGCCGTCTGATTGAGCTGATCCAGGGCAGCGAGGTTAACAACCCGCTGCTGCATAATTGGGATGCGCGCTGGGCTTCGTTCCGCACCGCCCGGCCGGCGACCCCTCCGGCGGCACGCGGCGGACGCAAGGCGGCGCCGGCGGCTGATGATCCCTGGCCGTTGTTGCGCGAGGAGGCGACCCGCTGCAACTTCGCTGCGCCGGGGGAAGAGGATCTGCCCCTGCTGCGCAATCTGCTCCGGTTCGAGGCCGAATCGATCGCCCGATGCTGGCGGGATCTCGGCCAGCTTTATGCCCAGGAATTTCCCACCGATGGCCGGCGCGATCCGGCCCGCGATGGGGCCTTACGCGACGGGCTGCTGCGCTGGTTCCCCAAATTGCCCGATTACGTCGGCGAGCATCTGGCCATCAAAGCGATCTTCGAGTTCGAACGAATCGATCTTGCTTGGCTGCACCGTTTGTATAGTGGCTTCGGCCGCTCGGACTCGGAACGCCGCCGCGCCGCGCCCTATCTAGCGGATTTCATTGTTGCCCTGACCTAGGGCTTCGACCTGCCGAGGGAGTCTCCTGACCATGCCCGATACCCGGATCAGCGTGGTTGAAGCCGACATCACCCGGTTGAAGGTTGATGTGGTGATTAATGCGGCCAATGCCAGCCTGCTGGGCGGCAGCGGGGTTGATGGGGCGATTCACCGGGTTGCCGGCCCCCGTCTGCTGGAAGAATGCCGCCGCCTGGGCGGCTGCCCGACCGGTGAGGTGCGCGTCACCCATGGGTTCGATCTGCCGGCCAAATGGGTGATTCACGCGGTCGGGCCGGTCTGGCGCGGCGGCAATCATGATGAACATGATCAACTGGCCGCCTGCTATCGCAAAGCCCTGGATCTGGCGGCGGCGGTTCATGCTCTGTCGGTCGCTTTTCCGGCGATTTCGACCGGAATCTATGGCTTTCCCCGCGATGAAGCCGCGACGATTGCGGTTGGCACGGTGCGCGATTGGCTGGGACGTCACCAGACTCTTGATCAGGTGATTTTCTGCTGCTTCACCCCGGACAGCGCCGAGGCGCATCGTTTGGCCCTGGCCCGATCGTGACGGACCGGAGGCCTGTCGCGGGTCGGCAGATTTCGCTGCACATCACCCCCTGGCAACCGGCGCCGGGCTGGCTGCCGCCCTCGACCCGGGTTTATGCGATCGGCGACATTCATGGCCATGTCGATCTGTTCGACGTTCTGCTCGGAGCGATCCGCGCCGAAGCCCAGGCTGTTGCCGCGCCGGGCCTGCGTCAGTGTGTGGTCACGCTGGGGGATTATATTGATCGTGGTCCCCGATCCGATGCGGTGATCGATCGTCTGGTCGGCTTTGACCTGCCCCATCTGGAATGCCAGTGTCTGCGTGGCAATCACGAGGAATTTCTGCTCGATTTCCTGGTGACTCCGCTTCAGGTGACCTCCTGGCTGGTCCATGGCGGGCGACAGACTCTCGATAGTTACGGGATCGATCCACCGGACCCGTTCGACCCGGTCGGGGTTGCGGCCGCGGCGGCGGCGCTGCGGGTCCATCTGCCGCCGGCGCATCTCGCTTTTCTCAAAGGGCTGCCCAGTCTGTTTCCGTTGGGGGGCTATTGTTTTGTTCATGCCGGCGTGCGCCCCGGGGTGCCGATTGCCGCCCAGGACGAGCGCGATCTGCGTTGGATTCGCGAAGCGTTTCTGGAATCCGATGCTGATTTCGGCAGCGTGGTGGTTCATGGCCACACCATCGTTCCCGCCCCGGTGATCCGCCGCAACCGGATTGGGCTCGATACCGGGGCCTATGCCACCGGTCGTCTCACTGCGGTGATTCTGGAAGAGCGGTCCTGTCGGTTTTTGACCGCCACGCGGATTCCGAAATAGGCCTTGGCGGGGCTGCCGCCCCGCGCCCCGCTCGGGGAGACCCCGAACCCCCTTCTTTTCAGGCCATCGCCGAGACAAATTCGGCAAACACATCCGCCTGGAGGGCGGCGTGCTTATACATTGCGGTATAGGCCCGCTCGGGATCGGCCGCTTCGATCGCCGCGACGATCTCGGCATGTTCGACCAGACTAACCTCGATTCGGCCCGGCAAGCCGAGTTGATAGCGGCGATAAGGCGCTAGCCGAGCGAACAGGCCATGGGCCATCTCGCGCAGGATTTCGTTGTGGCTGCCGCTCTGGAGCGCATCGTGGAAGGATTGATTGGCCGCGCAATAGCCCTCGACATCGTGAGCGGCAAAAAAACCGCGTGAATGATGATGCAGGGCTGCTAGCCGTTCCTTTTCCTCGCCCGACATCCGTCGCGCCGCGTAGCGGGCACAAAGGCCCTCGATTTCCCCCATCACCTCGAACATTTGCACCATCCGGTGCAGATCGATCGGGGCTACCACCGCTCCCTGACGCGGCTTTTTCTCGACCAGCCCGGAATGGACCAATTGCAGAATCGCCTCGCGGACCGGCGTTCGCGACAACGCAAACCGAGCCGCCAGACTTTCCTCGTCAAGCCGGCTGCCGGGGCGCAGCCGCCCCTGAAAAATGTCCGTTTCAATCGCAAGGCGGATTTCCTCCGCCCGGGTCATCGGCCTGATGGTTTCGGTCATCGCATGATTCCGTTACGGCTGTCGTCACTATAGCCGAGCCCGCCGTTTTGTTCAAATAATAGCGCAAAATTGCACATTTTTAAGAAGCCTTCGTATACAAAAATTATCAGACCGCCAAAAAAAGGGCCGTCCCCGCCGCGCCGGAAGCGGCCCCCTCCGCCCCTCCGTCCACACCCCCGGCGATTTTCGCCCTTCGTCCCGGCCGGATTTCGAGGCACACTGCAACCGCTTCCGTCACCGGATCGAGAAAATGCACCCCTGTCCCACTGATTATGTCGCTCTTGCCCTGCGCCTTGCCGATGCCGCCCGTCCGGTCGTTCGGCGCTATTTCCGTAAGCCGATCGCGGTTGATACCAAATCGGATGCCAGCCCGGTCACCATCGCCGACCGCGAGGTCGAGACGGTGATGCGGGCGATCCTGGAGCAGGAATGCCCCGATCATGGCATTCTCGGCGAGGAGCATGGCCGCAGTCAGTGCGATGCTGAATGGGTCTGGGTGCTCGATCCGATTGATGGCACTGCGGCTTTCATCTCCGGCAAACCGAGTTTCGGCACCCTGATCGCTCTGGCCCATCGCGGCCGTCCGGTGCTGGGGATCATCGATCAGGCTTATACCGATGAGCGCTGGCTCGGGGTGGCGGGGCATCCGACCACCCTCAACGGCCAGCCGGTGGCGGTACGGCCGTGCCCGGACCTCGCCCACGCCCAGGCCAGCACCACCGCCCCCGAATTGTTTGATGCCGCCACCCGTCCCGCCTGGGACCGGGTTGCCGCCCGGGTCAACCGGCTGCGCTATGGCAGCGATTGCTATGCCTATGCCCTGATCGCCACCGGCTTTGTCGATCTGGTGGTTGAGGCCGGGCTCAAACCTTATGATTACGCCGCTCTGGTCCCAGTGGTCGAAGGCGCCGGCGGCATCATGACCGACTGGTCCGGGCGCGGTCTGACCCTGGAGTCCGATGGTCGGGTCGTCGCCGCCGGGGATCCCCGCACGTTGGCCGAAGCTCTGTCGGTGCTGACGGCATGAGTCCGGAGGCGGTCGAGACCCTTTATGCCCGTCTCGCGGCTGTCCTGCCAGAACCGCGCAGCGAACTGGTCTATCACGATCCCTATACCCTGCTGGTGGCGGTGGTGCTGTCGGCCCAGGCCACCGACGTCGGGGTCAATAAGGCGACCGGGCCATTGTTCGCGCTCGCCGCGACCCCGGCGGCCATGATCGACCTGGGCGAAGAGCGATTGGCCGAGAAAATCCGGAGCATCGGTCTGTTCCGCACCAAGGCCCGCAACGTCATCACTTTGTCGCGCTTGCTGATCGAACGGCATGGCGGGGCGGTTCCCGCCGACCGGGCCGCACTGGAATCCCTGCCTGGAGTCGGCCGCAAGACCGCCAATATCATCCTCAACATCGCCTATGGTCAGCCAACCATCGCGGTCGATACCCACGTTTTCCGGGTCGCCAACCGCACCGGTCTGGCTCCGGGGGCGACGGTCGCCGCCGTCGAACAGGGCCTGCTTGCGGTGACTCCGGCCCGCTGGGCCTATCATGCCCACCATTGGCTGATCCTGCATGGTCGCCATCTCTGCACCGCCCGCAAACCGGCCTGCGGCCGCTGCCCGATCGCCGATCTGTGTGCCAACCCTGTCGCGGCGGTCGCGTGACTCCCGCCCTGATGCTGCAAGGCACCGGTTCGGATGTCGGCAAATCACTGCTGACCGCCGGATTGTGCCGCCTGTTCACCCGGCGCGGCCTCAAGGTCCGGCCCTTCAAGCCCCAGAACATGAGCAACAATGCCGCCGTCACCCGCGATGGCGGCGAGATCGGCCGCGCCCAGGCGTTGCAGGCTCGTGCCTGCGGCGTGCCCCCGCTGGCCGATATGAATCCGGTGCTGATCAAGCCGCAATCCGAGACCGGCGCCCAGTTGGTGGTGTGCGGCGCGGTGTGGGGGCAGGCTGGGGCCGCTGATTATCAACGGATGAAGGCCGGACTGCTGCCCCGGGTGCTGGAGAGTTTCGCCCGACTTGGGGCCGGGGCCGATCTGCTCCTGGTCGAAGGCGCCGGCAGTGCCGCCGAAATCAATTTGCGCGCCGGCGACATCGCCAATATGGGCTTTGCCAGTGCGGCGGATCTGCCGGTGGTGCTGGTGGTCGATATCGACCGGGGAGGGGCGATTGCGGCGGTGGTCGGCACCTGGATGGTCCTGCCCCCCGAGGAACGCGCCCGGATCCGGGGCTATATCATCAATCGTTTCCGGGGCGATCCCGCCTTATTCGCGCCCGCCCTGGAGATCATTGCCGGCCATACCGGTCTGCCCTGCCTGGGGATTGTGCCCTGGTTCGCCGAGGCGGCGCTGTTGCCGGCCGAGGATTCCGCCAGCCTGTCCGCCCGCTCCGATGCCCCGGCCCGGCCACTGCGGATTGCTGTGCCACGTTTGCCCTGCATCGCCAATTTCGATGATTTCGATCCCCTGACCGCCGAAGCGGATGTGGGCCTGAGTCTGGTGCCGCCCGGGCGGGCTTTGCCCGGTGATGCCGATTTGATCATTCTGCCCGGTTCGAAAGCGACAATTGCCGATCTCGCTTTTTTGCGCGCCCAGGGGTGGGATCTCGATCTGACCGCCCATCTCCGCCGGGGCGGGCGGGTGCTCGGGATCTGTGGCGGCTATCAGATGCTCGGCCGCCGCATTGCCGATCCGCTCGGCATCGAGGGACCGGCCGGCACCATCGCCACCGGTCTCGGCCTGCTCGATGTCGAGACCGAGATGGAAGGCGTCAAGGTGCTGCGCGATACTCACGGGGTCGATTATCTCGGCCGTCCGGTGCGCGGCTATGAGATGCATATGGGGCGGACCAGCGGCCCCGATGCCGAGCGGCCCCTGCTGATCCTGGATGGGCGGCCGGACGGGGCTCGGTCTCCCGATGGCCGGGTGTCCGGCTGCTATCTGCACGGGCTGTTCGCGTCTGATCCGTTCCGGGCTGGCTTTCTCGCCACCTTACGCCCTGGCCGGGTCGCCGGGGCCGATTGGGAGCCCCGGATTGAGGCGGTGCTGGACCGGCTGGCCGAGCATCTTGCTTGTCATCTTGATCTACCGGCGCTGGAGGGGATTGCCGGTCTGAAGCCGTAATCCCGGTTCAGTCGGCGAGCGGCGCCGCTTTAACCCGATCGCCGCTGATCAGCCAGACCAATCCGCCGGGCAAGGCGGCGGCGGTGCAGGTCAGGCCGAACAGCACCGACAGCACCAGGGCGGAATGGGCTTCAGTGCCGATATAACCGAAGGCGGCGACCATCGCGGTTTCCCGCACCCCCCAGCCGGCAATCGAAATCGGCAGGGTCATGATCAGGATTACCGGCGGCACCAGCACTAGGCAATCGATCACCGAAATATCCAGGTTGAGGCCGATCGCCAGGACATAGACCTGGAGAGCCAGATTGACATGGCCGAAGATCGCCACCGCCAGGGTTGAGCCGCCCCACAGCGGGCGGAAGAACAAGGCGCGGGTATCGCCAGCCAGTTGCATCAGGCCGCGCACCAATCGCAGATGGTTCAGGGACGCGGGCAGGCGGTCGAGCTGGGACAGCACCACAATCCCCAGCAGGCCGAGCACCGACAAGGCGGGAAAGATCCAACTGCCGGGGATGGTCGGCACCCGGGCCAGCAGCAGCGGCTGGGTGGCGGCGACCAGCAGGACCAGGCCGAGGACGGTGGCAGCCCGTTCCAGCATCACCGAATTGACGCTGGTGGAGAGGGACAGGCCGCTCCGGCGAGCCTGCCACATCCGCACCGCATCGCCGCCGATCGCCCCGGGCAGGACGATCGAGAAGAACACCCCGATGTAATAGACCACCAGGGCCTGGGTCGCGGTGAAGGAGGCTTTCAGGGCGCGCAGCACCAGCCACCAGCGCACCGCGCCCAGCCAGACCTGGATCAAGCCGAGGGCCAGGGCGAAGCCGAGCATGGTTGGGTCGAGGGTCTTGGCCTGGGTCCAGGCCGAGGTGAGATCGATTTTGCGGAAAATGAACCAGATCAGCCCGGCCGACAAAGCGCCTTTCAGCAGCCAGGGCAACCATTGCTTTACCATTCAATCCGCACCGCGACGCTATCAAGGTCGCGAGCTATAGCATGAAATCCCCGTGCGGGATATGCGGGGCTGCCGCCCCGGTCCCCGCTTGGGGGCGGGCGCCCCCAAACCCCGGCCTTTTTTAAGGGGTGGTTTCTTCGGGGCGGACCGGCCAGGGGCGGGTCTGGTCGCTGCCGTCCCACGGCACCGGGTTGGTCAGCCATTTCTGGATGAAATTCCAGGATTGGGGGTAGCCGTCATGGGGCAAGGTACAGGCGGAGCAATCCTTGCGCCGGACGCCGTTGCTGCTGGTGAAGGCTTTATAGGGGCCTGGGCAAGCGTAAGCATTCAGCGGGCAATAGCAGAACAGGCAATTGAAGTCTCGTTTCACCCCTTCATGGCAGGGCTGAAAGGGACAGTTGGTATTGGTGAAGCCTTTATAGGCTTCGTTCCGGGTGCTATCTTTCGGTTCCACCGAAAACTCCTTTTGGCCCTCCGACCCGGGTCGGAGGGCCAGTCTTCTCAGCCCTGGACGGCCGCCAGAGCGGCCGCATAATCCGGTTCGTCGGCGATTTCGGCGACGAGCTGGGTATGGACCACTTTGCCGTCACGGATCACCACCACGGCCCGGGCCAGCAGGCCGGCAAGCGGGCCGTCAGCAATCGTCACGCCATAGGCTTGGCCGAACGCCTTATGGCGCATGTCGGACAGCGGCTTGACCCGTTCCAGCCCCTCGGCGCCACAGAAGCGGGCCTGGGCGAAGGGCAGATCGGCCGAGATGCACAGCACCGCGACCGAACCCAGCGCGTTCAGTTCGGCATTGAAGCGCCGCACCGAGGCCGCACAGGTCGGGGTATCGACGCTGGGGAAAATGTTGAGGACCACCGCGCTCTGGTCGGCGAAGGAGGCCAAGCTGTGATCGCTGAGGTCGGTTGCGGTCAGCACGAAGTCGGGGGCGGTGCTGCCCACGGCCGGGAGGTCGCCGACGGTGTGGAAAGGAGCCCCCTTCAGGGTGATGGTCGCCATGAGCTTTTGCTCTCCGAATGAATAAGGTGAGCCCGACTGTGCCCCATTCGCGGGGCGGCGGCAACGGGCTTCGCCTTAATCGCGACGGCGGCGCAGCACGGCCCAGACGATCGCGGCAGTTAGGACCGGGGCACAGATCAGCGCCAGCCGGTTCAGCGCCACCGCGAAGCCCCAGCGTTCCCCCGACAGCAGGAAGGCCTGTTTGCAATCGTAACGCTGCTGGAAGGTGCCTTCGCAGGTCCGCATCCGCTCCTGCATCGTCTTCGCGTGGTGATTGTCGACAATCTCGGGCGGGACGTTGTGGAAGAATCCCCAGCTCGCCAGCGCCAGCCACGCCACGCAACCGAGAGTCACCAGCCGGTCGCCGAGACGGCGGCGCCGTTCAGGATCAGCCTCGGGGGAGGAAATCGACATCGTCATTCGTGGGAACGGGGCGGAGAATTGTGCATCACCCCGCAAAATAGGATGGTCGGGGTTAAGGGCGGTTTAAGGCGGGGCGGCCGCCCCGCACCCCGCTTGGGGGCTGGCGCCCCCAAACCCCTGCTTTTTAATGCTGATTGGCGAAAGCACAGCCGCCGCAGCCCTGGCTGGGGCAGGCCGGTGGCGGTTCTGCTGCTTTGGTCCGGCCGAGACTGGGGGCCATGATCGCCTTGCTCACAGAAGAACTGCCGCATTCGGGACAGGTCAGGGTTCCGGCGGTGGCCCGGGTTTCGTATTCGGCACTATTGCCAAACCATTCTTCGAATTCGTGGCCGTGGTCGCAGCGCAGGCGATACAAAATCATCGCGAGGGGTCCTTCCCAATCCTGAAATGAGCCGCTCGTTTATAACGGCGGCCGGGCGGGGTCTCAAGACCTGCCGGAAGGGGGTCGCCTCTTGGGGCGATCCGCCTTACCATGCCAGGCATGATTGAATGGCGTTTTTCCCACCAGCCGGAGCCCTATCCGTCCGCCGTCGCGGCGATGGAGGCGCAGGTCGCCGCGATCCGGGCCGGCACGGCCCCGGAACTGGTCTGGCTGCTCGAACATCCCCCGCTTTACACTGCGGGAACCGGAGCGAGACCGACCGACCTGCTCGATCCTGACCGGTTTCCGGTTTATCCCAGTGGGCGCGGGGGGCAATACACCTATCATGGCCCCGGTCAGAGGGTGGCCTATGTCATGCTCGACCTGACCCGGCGCGGTTCCGATCTCCGCCGCTATGTCCGTGATCTCGAACAATGGCTCATTCTGACTCTGGGCCGGTTCGGGGTCACCGGCGAGCGGCGCGAGGGACGGGTCGGGGTTTGGGTCGATCGCGGCGGCGGGCGCGAGGACAAAATCGCTGCCATTGGCGTGCGGGTCCGCCAGTGGGTCACCTTCCACGGCATCGCCCTGAATGTCGCCCCCGCCCTTGATCATTATCAGGGGATTGTCCCCTGCGGCATTGCCGATCACGGGGTGACATCGTTACAGGATCTTGGCCTCAGTCTGACCCCGGCCGAGGTTGATGCCGCTTTGGTCGAAAGCTTCAACGCGGTGTTTGTCTCGCCGCGTTGAAACCTGGAACGGCACCAACCGATCAGCTCAGATCGGTGAGACGCACCACTTCGCCATGGCGCTCGCAGTCGCTCCGACACAAGGTCAGGCAGGCGGCAGCCGCCGCTTCCGGGCTGGTCAGACCGGACTGATCTTCGCCGGGGCAGGCGATTCGCCGCAAGCGGGTGGCGACCGTACCGGGATCGAACAGATTGATCCGCATCGGGCTGATCCGGGCCGTTTCCGCCGCCCAGCACCGCACCACCGCTTCCAGACCGGCTTTGCTCGCCGCATAACCGCCCCAGTACGGCGGAGTCTGCTGCGCCTCGGGAGCGGTCACGAACACCGCACGCCCCGCCTCGGCCGAGCGCAGCAGCGGATCGAGCGCCCGAATCAGCCGCCAGTTGGCGGTGAGATTGACCGCAATCATCTCATCCCAATCATCGGGCTCAAGATGCGGCACCGGGCGCAGGCCACCGCCGACCACCCCGGCATTGCCCACCAGAATGTCGAGCCGGCCCCAGCGTTCGAATAGAGCCGCCCCGACCCGGCCGATCACCTCGGCTTGACGCAGATCTTCGGCCACCAGCACCAGCGGCGTTCCGCCCAGCCCCCGGATTTCGTCGTCGAGTTCCTCCAGGCAAGCCTGATTGCGGGCAATCGCCACCACCGTCGCCCCAGCGGTGGCGAGATCACGCACCACCGCCGCGCCAATCCCGCGCGACGCACCGGTGACCAGGGCCACCTTGCCGGCAAAATCCCCGCTCATCAGCCAATATCCTCGGTCAACACCGACATCTGCTCGGCCTCGCTCTCATTGTCGAGATGATCCGTCGGACGCACCGGATAATCGCCGGTAAAACAGGCATCGCAGAAGTGAGGCTCACCGATGGCGCGGCCCGGCTCGCCGACGGCCCGATAGAGCCCGTCGAGGGAAATGAACGCCAACGAATCCACCCCGATCAGCTTGGCCATCCCGGCGACATCATGCCGGGCCGCCAGCAGCTTGCTCCGCTCCGGGGTATCGATGCCGAAATAACAGGAATGGGTGGTCGGCGGGCTGGAGATCCGCATATGCACCTCGGTCGCCCCGGCCTGACGGACCATTTCAACAATCTTGCGCGAGGTGGTGCCGCGCACGATCGAATCATCGACCAGCACCACCCGCTTGCCTTCCAGCACCGCGCGGTTGGCATTGTGCTTCATCTTCACGCCGGTGTGACGGCTGCTGTCGGTCGGCTGAATGAAGGTGCGGCCGACATAATGGTTGCGGATGATCCCGAGTTCGAACGGGATCCCGGCCTCAGCGGCATAACCGATCGCCGCCGGCACCCCGGAATCCGGCACCGGCACCACCAGATCGGCCTCAACCCCGCTCTCGCGCGCCAGTTCGGCCCCGATCCGGGTCCGCACCCCATAGACGCTGATCCCCTCGACCTGGGAATCCGGCCGGGCGAAATAGATATATTCGAACACGCAGAACCGGCTGGGAACCTTGGCGAACGGCTTCAGCGAACGCACCCCGTCGGCGGAAAGGATCACGATTTCGCCCGGCTCGACATCGCGGACGAATTCGGCCCCGACAATGTCGAAGGCGCAGGATTCCGACGCCAGCACCCAGCCTTTTTCCATCCGGCCGAGACAGAGCGGACGAATCCCAAGCGGATCGCGCACCCCGATCACCGAATCCGGGGTCAGAGCCACCAGCGAATAGGCGCCTTCCACCTGACGTAGCGCATCAATCAGCCGTTCCTCGACCGTCGAATAGAGGCTGATCGCGATCAGGTGAATGATCACTTCGGTATCAGTGGTGGACTGGAACAGACAGCCCCGCCGGACCAACTGGCGGCGCAGGGCCATCGCATTAGTCAGATTGCCGTTGTGGCCGAGGGCCAGACCGCCGAATTCCATCTCGGCAAACAACGGCTGGACATTCCGCAGCAGGGTTTCGCCGGTGGTCGAATAGCGGACATGACCAACCGCGCTGGTGCCCTTCAGTTTGCGGATCACCGCCTCATTGCCGAAATTGTCTTCGACATGGCCGAGGCCGCGATGATGGTGGAACTGGCGGCCGTCGAAGGTGACCAGACCGGCCGCTTCCTGGCCGCGATGCTGCAACGCATGCAGGCCGAGCGCGGTATGAGCGGCGGCTTCGGGATGGCCGAAAATGCCGAACACCCCACATTCCTCGTGCAGGTGGTCGTCGTCGAAAGGCTGGGTGGTCAGCATCGGGGGGAGCATCCTACTGATTGCCGCGGATCAACCGTTCCATCTGGGAGCGGCTTTCGTTGTCGTAGACCGGCGCCGGTTTGGCGGCGGGAGTGGAACTGGCCGCTGCCGAAGCGGGAGCAGCCAGCGGCGCCGCCGGCTGCGGGGCGACGAATTTCTGGAACGTCTGTTCGGCTTCGATCGCCTGACGGGCCTCGGCGGAAACGGGACGAGTCTGGGTCTCGGCCTGACCGAAGCCGACCGGAGCCAGGGTTTTCAACATCGCGCTGCCGCGTTCGAGCCAGGGGCGGGTCCGGGCCTGGGCCAGCCAGGCGGGGTAATGCTCGGGCTGATCGAACAGCCAGGCCAGCGAGAGAAAGCCAAGCGAGAGCAGCACCCCGCCGCGCACCAGTCCGAACAGGAAGCCCAGCGAGGAATCAACGCTGTTCATCGCACTGCGTCGCACCCGATCCGAGACGCGCTTGGTCAGCAGCGACAGCACCAGCAGGGTGAGCAGGAACAGCAGCGCCCCGGCTGCCACATCGGCCCCCCACGGGACATCGATCCAGGCGCGAAACGCGGGTTGTAACAGGGGAAAGCCGTAGAGGGTGACGAACGCTGCGCCGACCCAGGAGGCAATCGACAGCACTTCCTGGACGAACCCGCGCAGGAAGGCAAGAACGGCTGAGCCGAGCATCACCACGATCACGACGATGTCGATCACGGTGAGGTTGAGATCATGCATTGCCCTGGTTCCCTTCCGTCGGACGTTTTCAGGGCGGAGGAAACAGCCCCAGCACGTCCTGAAGATGGCCGACAGCGCGGATCGTCAACGGGCCGGGTTCTCCGCCCCCCCGGCCCCGTCGTGGCCGCGACGGCACCAGGGCCTGAGCGAATCCCAGCTTCGCCGCTTCCTTGAGACGCAACTCGGCCTGGGCCACCGCCCGCACCTCGCCCGACAGCCCAACCTCACCAAACACCACCATGTCCGCCGGCACTGGCTGATTTGAAGCGGAGGACACCAACGCCGCCGCCACTGCCAGATCGGCCGCCGGCTCGGTGATGCGCAGCCCGCCAGCGACGTTCAAATAAACGTCATTCCCCGACAAAGCAAGTCCGCAACGGGCGTCCAGCACCGCCAAGACCATCGCCAGCCGCCCGGCGTCCCAACCGACCACGGCCCGGCGCGGCGAGGAGAGCGAGGTTGCGGCCACCAGTGCCTGAATTTCCACCAGCATCGGCCGGCTGCCTTCGACTCCGGCATAGACGCAGGAGCCCGCAACATTGCCCCGCCGCTCGGCCAGAAACAGGGCGGACGGGTTCAGCACTTCCGCCAGACCGCGCTCCGTCATCTCGAACACCCCGATTTCGTCGGTCGCGCCGAAGCGGTTTTTGGTGGCACGCAGGATGCGGAACTGATGGCCCCGGTCGCCTTCGAAATAGAGCACGGTATCGACCATATGTTCCAGCACCCGCGGGCCGGCCAGGGCGCCCTCCTTGGTGACATGGCCGACCAGGAACAAGACGAAGCCGCGCCGTTTAGCCAGCCGGATCAATTCGGCCGAAGTGGTGCGGACTTGGCTGACGGTGCCGGGGGCGGCCTCGATCGTATCGGCATAGAGGGTTTGGATCGAATCGATCACCACCACGTCCGGCGCCTCGGCTGAATCCAGGGTAGCGACGATATCGCGCAGGCTGGTGGCGGTGGCCAGGGCGACTCCGGCTTTGGCATGGCCCAGGCGGTGGGCGCGCATCCGGACCTGATCGACCGCTTCTTCGCCGGAGATGTAGGCGACCCGGGCGGTGGCGGACAAAGCGGCGCTGGCCTGAAGCAGCAGGGTTGATTTGCCGATGCCCGGATCACCGCCGACCAGCAGCACCGAGCCCGGCACCAATCCTCCGCCACAGACCCGGTCGAGTTCACCGATCCCGGTGACCAGCCGGGGCAAGGGCGCGCTTTGTCCTTCCAGGGCGACGAACTCGATCCGCCGTCCTTTGCTCCCGCTGAGGCCTTTGGGCACCTCCTCACGCGGGGCGTCTTCCAGGATGGTGTTCCAGGCTCCGCACGCCTCGCATTTGCCGGCCCAGCGGGACGTCACCGCGCCGCACTGCTGGCAGACGAAACGGGGGGAAGTTTTGGCCACCGGACAGGCTCCTCACGCTGGTTTGCCGGGCGACTGCCCGGACCCGTTCGGGGAGCAAACTCCCCGATCCCCTCTTTTTTTCGAAAAGAAGGGGGTACGGTATCGTCGGCCCTGGTGATCGCCAAGGCAAATCTGGAGGGGGGGATTCACCATATGCTGGAGCGTCTGTTCGCGATCCAGGCCCGGGGCAGTTCGGTGGGGACCGAGCTGCTGGCCGGCCTGACCACCTTTCTGACCATGGCTTACATCATCATCGTCAATCCGGCGATTCTGGCTGAAGCCGGGATGCCGCATGGGGCGGTGTTTGTTGCCACCTGTCTCGCCGCCGCCGGGGGCTCGCTGCTGATGGGGCTGCTGGCCAATTATCCGATCGCCCTCGCCCCCGGAATGGGGCTCAACGCTTATTTCACTTATACGGTGGTGCTGGGGCAGGGTCATTCCTGGCCGGTCGCGTTGGGAGCGGTGTTCCTGTCCGGGCTGGCCTTTCTGGCCCTGGTCGCCACCCCGGCCCGGGATCTGATCATCACGGCAATTCCCCGTTCGCTGAAACTGGCGATCTCCGCCGGGATTGGCTTATTCCTGGGTCTGATTGCGCTCAAGAATGCCGGAATCATCGTCGCTGACCCGGCGACTTTGGTCACTCTCGGCGATCTCGGCCGCCCGGCGCCGCTGCTGGCCATCCTCGGATTGGTGGTGATGGCCGCATTGGAGGCCCGCCGGGTTCCGGGGGCGATTCTGATCGGGATTCTCCTGACGGCTGGCGCCGGAATGGCTCTTGGCGTGTCACCGTTCGGCGGCGTGGTGGCCGCGCCCCCCTCGCTCGCCCCGACGTTTCTGGCGATGGAGGTCACAGGCGCTTTTGATCTCGGTCTGGCCACCATCATTTTTGCGTTCCTGTTCGTGGTGCTGTTCGACAATGTCGGCACCCTGGTCGGACTCACCCACCGCTCCGGTCTGACCGACGCCACCGGGCGGATTCCCGGACTCGGCCGGGTTCTGATCGCCGATGCCGTCGCGGCCACGGGCGGGGCGATGCTCGGCACCTCGCCCACCACCAGCTATATTGAGAGCGCAGCCGGGATCAAAGCTGGCGGCCGCACCGGTCTGACCGCGATCACGGTGGCCGGGCTGTTTCTGCTGGCGTTGCTGTTCAGCCCGTTGGCCGCTTCGGTTCCCCCTTATGCTACGGCCCCGGCCCTGCTGTTTGTCGCCTGTCTGATGACCGGCGGATTGGCGGACATCGCTTGGGACGATGTGACTGAGGCGGTGCCGGCGACTCTGACCGCTCTGGCGATGCCGCTGACCTTCTCGATTGCCCATGGCATCACGTTCGGCCTGATCAGCTTCGCGGCGATCAAACTCCTCGCCGGACGCGGCCGCGAGGTCGGGGGAACGGTGTGGTTGCTGGCAGCAGCGGCTCTGGCCCATCACCTGCTCGCCGGATAGAGGCTCGATCGGGCGAAACGGAGAGGCCCGGACCATCAAGGGGTTCCCGGCCTCCGAGGAATCATCAGATAGAATACTTAAAATTTAATACAATTTATCTTAATGATAAAAGAAATGTCAGAAACATAGGGTCATCAACCTATTGATGTTAAATTTTAAAAAATATAAAAATATTTATTACAAGGAGAGGTTTCCGGGCTTCCACTCTACTAACCCCATCTACGGAACCGAGGAAAGACTACGATCGTATTTTACGGATAGTGAGGTTAATATGAACAGTTTTCTCCAGAATGCAAGTCTACGGACAAAAATAATCCTCCAAATTTCCCTTTGTATTATCGCATTGCTTGCAGTCACGATCATCGACGCTATTAATCTCCGTTCCGAAATCACGAACGATCGTAAAATTGCCGTCCGCCAGATCGTCGAAGCCGCCCATTCGATCGCGACTCATTACGGCAAACTGGCGGAAAGCGGGACACTTTCGAACGACGAGGCGAGGACTCAGGCGCGCGAAGCCCTGCGGTCGCTGCATTATGATGGCAAGAATTATGTCTTTATTACCAATGTTAACGGGCTCTGTGAATTACTCGACGTCAAGCGCGGACTGGAAGGAAAGTCAAGAACCGAAGAAACCGATGCTGACGGGATACCCTTCATTCGTTTGATGATCGAATCGGCCCAGCGGGGCGGCGGATTTGTCGCTTATCGCTTCATCAAAGCCGGTGGGGACGGCACGATCTATCCTAAAGTGTCCTATTCCCAGCTCTATCAGCCGTGGGGATGGGTGATCAGCAGCGGGGTTTACACCGACGATATCGAGACCGCGTTCCAGACCACTTTGATCAAGGAAAGCGGGATCATCGGGGTGTTGATTCTGGTAATGCTGGGCTTCAGCCTGCTGATCAGCCGCGACATCCTGCGGCCAGTGCAGGCTTTAACCGGGGTGATGAAGCGACTGACCGAAGGCGACCTGGAGGGAACGATCGCCGAAAGCGAGCGCCGCGACGAAATCGGCGGAATGATCCGGGCCACGGCGGTCTTTCAGCGCAAACTGCGCCAACTCGACCTGTTGCATCAGGAACAGGCCGAGAGCGAGGCCCGCACGGCCGCCGAACATCTGCGCCAGCGGCGCGAGATGGCAGATTCGTTCGAGAATCGGGTTCTGGCCCTGGTGGATTCGGTTTCAACCTCCTCCCGGGAAATGCGCAACACGGCGCAGACCATGGCGCAGGAAGCCTCTCAGGCTGCCGTTCGTACCACCTCCGGCGTGGCCGCAGCGGAACAGGCTTCGGCCCATGTCGGGACGGTGGCCTCAGCCGCGGAGGAATTGTCCTCGTCGATCAGTGAAATCACCCGTCAGGTTGAAGAGTCCGCCCGGATCTCGGCGGTTGCCTCGGAAGAGACCACCCGCACCAACACAATGATCCAAGGTCTGGCGGAAGCGGCCAACCGGATCGGCGATGTCACCAAACTGATCAACGATATTGCGGCGCAGACCAATCTGCTGGCGCTGAATGCGACGATTGAAGCGGCGCGGGCCGGCGAAGCGGGCAAGGGGTTTGCCGTGGTGGCCAATGAGGTCAAGAACCTCGCCACCCAGACCGGCCGGGCCACCGAGGAAATCTGTCAGCAAATCGGCGCGGTGCAGGAAGAGACCCGCCATACGGTCGAAGCGATCCGGGGGATTGCCGGGGTGATCGATCAGGTCCGGGAGATTTCGGCCGGGATCGCCGCCGCAGTCGAAGAGCAGGGCGCGGCCACTCGGGAAATCGCCCGCAGCGTCCAGCAGGCCGCCAATGGCACCGTGGGGGTGCATGATCTGGTCAGCGGCTTTGCCAATACAGCGCGAGCGGGGGAACAAGGTTGGCTCAAGGTTTCCGACGAGGCCAGCTCATTGGCCGGAAATTCCCAACATCTGCGCGATGAGGTTGGTCGTTTCCTGAGCGAAATCCGCTCCGCCTGAGCCACCCTGTGCCGGGCTGCCGCCCGGACCCGCTCGGGGAGACCCCGAACCCCCTCTTTTTTAGAGAAATAAAAGGGGTCCGGGGCATCGCCCCGGGCGGGTTTGGGCGGCAGCCCAACTATCCCTATTTCCAGCTCAGCTCAAACACACAGGCCGGAGCCCCCATCGCCGCACAGGCGACTTCCCGAGCCAGAATCTTCGGGCTGACCAATTCCGAGAAAATCCGCTGAAAGGTCCCGGCATAAAAATCGCACAGCGGCCGATCGGCATGAGCATCGCGGGCGGTGGGACAATTGGCGATGGTCAAGCGGAGGGGATGGCCGAACTCCGCCGAGAACTGGCCACTGCCGGCAAACGTCCAGGCATGTTGAGAGATCGCCTTGACCAGCGCCCGCGCCGCCAGCGCCGGCGGCATCAGTTTCAGCGCGATCTGAGCCGGCTTGGGAATCCGATGGGCCAGCAAATACTCGCCGGTCCGACGCCCGGCATCCCGGCTGGCACGGGCCGCCGCATCGAGACCAATCGTCGCCCGCACCGCCTGATGCAAACGGATCACCTCGCTTTCCAGCACCATCGAATCCGGGGGGGTGGTCAGATAGGCTTCGAGACCGGCCGCAGCAAAGATCGCAGTGGTGATCGCCTCTCCCTGCTGCTCGCGCAACGCCTCAGCCATACGGATGATCGAATTCGGGCCGATCCGGGCCGGGCCGGAGGGATCGGGATGGGAACTCATGGCCAAATTCTCCTTCGCGAGCAAGCGACGGGGAACGATACCCCAGCCCAGCCCGGCGTCAAGTCACCGAACAGCGGCCGAGGAAGCAATTGCGGGGCGCGGTCTTTATGAAATATCATCCGCGCCTCGCACTTCGGGGGGAGCCGGCGACTTTTTCAGCAGCAGCTCAATTTCGAGGAAACGTCGGTCCCGCGCCCG
>Ga0209373_10001093_pt1 | contig 34970 bp, 29 predicted proteins | sample Higcelweek5metaG_FD_187173 | JGI IMG/M metagenome (GOLD analysis project Ga0209373, IMG submission 187173) | Freshwater pond sediment microbial communities from the University of Edinburgh, under environmental carbon perturbations - High... | ecosystem: Environmental > Aquatic > Freshwater >... | reverse complement strand
GGATGCGGTATGTTGAAGCATTATGCTGAGAAACCATGCGTAAAATTAACATGGAGGGTACTGTTGACACTTATTTTCAAAGCATAATGAATCAGGATATGCAGGGATATGGGCTTTGCGTGACCGGGTTATGAGAATAACCCGAAAGTCCTATATTCAGGCAGAGCAACAATGATTGCTTCCGGAGAAAGCTAGCCTTTGCGTGGTGAGAGCCGCAGGGGCTGGTCGGATACGGTATGTTGAAGCATTATGCTGAGAAAACATGCGTAAAAATAACATGGAGGGTACGGTTGACACTTGTTTTTGCTGCGGTGAAGAGAAAGAATACCCAAAAGTTTTGCTACGGATATCTTAATTTATCCAAAGACTTCACTGACGGCCCAAATCAGATGAGTAAATTGACTAATAACGAATTTGCAGATGATTTATAGCAGCTAAGGGGTGAAGCGCTGATGCGCTTCATGCCCTTAAAAACATTTTACACACGGGGCGAAAAATCTCCGGCTCATCCGCAATGCCAAAACCGGGCGGCGGGGTCAAGCCACTTTTCGTGGACCTGGGATGTGAACACCTCTTTCAAGCATGGAAAGGTTTGGCCGGGCAGTGAAATGAGGTTGCTGGTAAGCATGGTTTTCACTTTGTTGTACTTGTTATACTGTCGGCTGAAGGCTTTGAGGGATTGCCGGATGTCTTCATCAGGGACATATCCGGGCAAGTCAATCCAGTTAATAAGCTCGTAGTTTGCAATTTTGAGCGCGTCAGCTTTATCGTTCCTGCGCTTACGGATAGAATGATTCCCAAAGCCATGAATGAGCTGTGGGGTTACCGTGCTGACAAACAATCCGGCTGCTTGGAGCGCGCGGGTATCTGAGTATTATGTTGGCTCAGATTGATTCACAATAAGAAGAAGCAAACCGACTGGCGGGTCTGGGATGTGAACAACTTTTTCAAGCACGGAAAGGTTTGACCGAGCAGTGAAATGAGGTTGTTTGTAAGCATGGTTTTCACTTTTTTGCTGCGGTGGAGAGAAAGCATACCGAAACTGACGGCAGTAATAGAACAGGTGTAATCCGTGGGACCGGGCGCCAATTCGCAGGGGACAGAAACTGAAAGGCGCCGCTGGATGGTGAGGTCAAAAACAGGAAGAAATATATTTTCTGAAACAGGGGCTGCAAATTGATCTTTCATACGTGGGTATTTTGTCGATTTTAAGCAAAATGGGGTAGAAGTGGCGGAATATTTTCGCTAAGCAGGCGGGGGTATTGTTCATTACCGACAAAACAATTATAACAATGTCCGAGATTATCGTGAGCTATTAATTTGACTTCATAGCGTACTAACGGTATCATATAGTAACCCTGAAATTCTTAGGGAAATTATATGATTGGAGTGTTAACCATGAAGGAAAAACAAGCGGGAGCGGCGTACTTCAAACATCAGGCGCGGAGGTTGAGTGAACTGGAGGATTACCGGACGGAGTGTATCAGTCGGGGGAAAAAGCCACAGCGGTATGTGGTTGAAAAGGTGATTGCCTTAAGCAAAATCGAGTTTGACAATGCATGCGCCGATCTTTTGGCGGACAGAAAATTTATTGAGGATAATATACCGCTGATGACGGTAGACGCGAACAATTTCTGGCACTGCCTGCTGGTGGTACAAAAGGGAAATGAGGACATTGGTATACTTATAGAATCCAGAAAAAAGAATTCGCCGGCATACACTGCGCTGTATCAAAAACAGGAATTCAAAGTGGCGGGGCAAGCTGAGAATGGAGGAGCCATATGAAAGCAGAGCTTGCGAAAATTGCGAAGGAAATGCTTCTGATTGATACGCTGGAAACAAGAAACTCTGACATAATGGATTTTCATGAAGTGTCGGTATGGCAGCTGCGAAAAGCACTAGAAGCGGCATATGCGCTGGGGAAAAAGGAAGCTGAAAAGCATATTCTGTGACTATCTGTACAATGTAGACTGATTCTAACTGGTACTTTCGTGTATTTCTGTAATTGCTATACTCTTTATAGTATGGGATAATGTACTGACCAAATAAAACAGGGAGGTACATGCAAATGAATGAAAGATTTGGAAAAGCGATGGAGGACTTCATAACCGGCAGACTCAACGACTGGGGCTATGTTTCCTCAAAGGCGGTTTCCGAAGCAATGGAACAGGCGGAGGGACATGAGGTAAAGCTGAAGGATAGCTTCTCTGAGGAACAGCAGAAGCTATGGAATGCCTATGAATCCGCCCGCAGCGTACTATCGGGCGAGGAAACTCGTTTTTACTACCGTGCAGGCTTCGGCGACGCACTGCGGTTTTTGTGCCGGATGCGTGAGAAATGAAAAGTAGAACGGTAAGCGGAAAGTGCCCGATATGGGGCACTTTTCCTCTGATAGGAAAGGCTCCTGATAATGAAATATGGGATAACCGTTTGTCAGATTGATACAATAATTTCTGCCCAACAGGCCGCATAATTGGCGGTTTACAGCTTGCTATTATAGGCCGATCAGAGTTATACTTTGAGTTGAGGGAAGTGATTGTATGGAAAGAATCGTAAAGAAAATGCCGCCGTCAGCACCTGTAATACCAAAGAAACTGTGTGTAGCGGCCTATGCCAGAGTGTCGACAGGGAAGGAGGCGATGGTGCATTCCCTGTCCGCACAGGTCAGCTACTACAGTGAAATGATACAGAGCCATTCCGGATGGCTGTATTGCGGCGTATATGCGGATTATGCGGTTACAGGAACAAAACAGGAGCGGCCGGAGTTTCAGCGGATGCTCGCGGATTGCAGAGCCGGAAAGATTGATATGATACTCACAAAATCAATTTCACGTTTCGCGCGCAACAGTGTTGATCTGCTTGAAACTGTCCGGGAACTGAAAAACCTTGGCATTGACTGTTATTTTGAAAAAGAAAATATTAATAGTATAAGCGGGGATGGGGAGTTGATGCTCTCCATCCTCGCTTCATTTGCGCAGGAGGAAAGCCTGTCGGTTAGTGAAAACCTCAAGTGGAGGATCCGGAATAAGTATAAGGATGGGATTCCCAATACCTTTACCATTCTGGGCTATGATGTAAAAAAGGGCGTACTTACGGTGAACCCCAAAGAAGCAGAAATTATAAAAATGATTTTTGCGAATTATCTGAGCGGGATGGGAAAAACCGCAATTGTAAAAAAGCTCCACGAATCTGGGGTCAGGCCGAAGCTTAACGGGGAGTGGGACAGCCGGAAAATCCACGAGATTATTTGTAATGAGAAGTATGCAGGAGACTTGCTGATGCAGAAGGGGTACATCAGCGACCACCTTACTAAGAAAAACAGGAAAAACAACGGCGAGCTGCCGCAATATCTGGTGAAGGACAACCATGAGCCGATTATCGACAGGGACACCTTTGAAAAGGCACAAAAAGAAATGGCCAGACGTGCCGGACAGTATCATCCAAGGTCAGACATTACAGCAAAGTATCCGTTTACAGGTAAAATCGTATGCGGCATATGCGGAAAGCACTACAGGCGGAAAATCAATAATTCCGGCACAAAATACGAAAGGGTCATATGGGTATGCTCAACCTACAACACACTGGGGAAAAGCCATTGTGCGTCAAAGCAGATTCCAGAAAGCATCTTGCAAAGTCTTACAGATGGGTTAAATGTATGCAGTATGATAGCGTATCCGGATAAAACACTGAAAATCATTTTAGAGGATAACACTGAATTAACAAAGGAGTGGCAATGAACATGAACAGACAGGTTACCGTGATTCCGGCAGTAATGCCGCAATTTGTGAATAAAAAAATGTTCACCAATAGAAAGCGAGTGGCTGCGTATGCCAGAGTATCAACCGATTTTGAGGAACAGCAGTCCAGCTATGAGGCGCAGGTAGATTATTACACAAGGCATATCCAGTCCAATGAAAACTGGCAGTTTGTACAGGTCTATACCGATGAGGGAATAAGTGCAACGAGCACCAAAGGGCGTGATGGGTTTAACAAGATGATAGCCGATGCTATAGACGGAAAAATCGACCTTATTATTACAAAGTCGGTCAGCCGTTTTGCTAGGAACACTGTGGATACTCTGACCACTGTGCGCAAGCTGAAGGATAAAGGGGTTGAGGTGTATTTCCAGAAGGAGGGCATTTTTACCCTTGACAGCAAAGGCGAATTATTGATTACAATCATGAGTTCACTTGCGCAGGAGGAAAGCAGGTCTATTTCGGAAAATGTTACTTGGGGAGTGCGGAAGCGGTTCGCGGACGGAAAGGTCACCCTGCCATATAAACATTTTCTCGGCTATAAAAAAGGAGAAAACGGCCTGCCGGAAATTGTTGAGAAGGAAGCGGAAACGGTGCGGCTGATCTACAGGATGTTTCTGGAAGGAAAAACCGCCGGGGCGATAGCACGGTCTCTTATAAATATGGGCATACCCACGCCAACGGGAAAGCAAAGCTGGAATCCGGCAACAATCAAAAATATCTTAAAAAGTGAGAAGTATAAAGGCTCTGCAATTCTACAAAAAACCTATACCACTGATTTTCTGACCAAAAAGAAAAAGGTCAACGAGGGCGAAATACAGCAGTTTTATGTGGAAAACAGCCACCCGGCAATTGTGTCCCCCGAGGTTTTCGATATGGTTCAGTATGAGTTCCAGAAACGGAAATTCGCTAAAGGATATATAACGGGGCACAGCCCGTTTTCGGGAAAAATCGTTTGTGGACAGTGCGGTGGATTCTACGGCAGTAAGGTCTGGCATTCCAACAGCAAATATCGAAAAGTGATCTGGCAATGCAACCATAAATTTACGAATCAGGAGAAATGCAGAACCCAGCACCTTTACGAAGATGATATTAAAAAGGCTTTTGTGAACACGTTTAATAATATGATAGAGAATAAGGATGAAATACTGCTGAAATGCAGAGAAATCATTGCAAGGCTGACAGATACCTCCGCTCTTGACAGGGATAACGATAAACTTTTGGAGGAACTGGAAACGGTCACTGCACTGCTTCGTAGCTGTGTGGATGAAAACGCGCGGTCAGCACTGAATCAGGCTGAATATACAAGGAAGTATTCGGAGCTGAAAGATCAGTTTGACAGGATTCAGAAGGATATCGCAGCCGTCAGCAATAGGCGGATGGAGTATGTCGCAAAACGTCAGGCCATTGCGGAGTTTATACAGTTGCTGCAAAAACAGAATGGGTTGCTTACTGAATTTGACGAGGAACTCTGGAATGCCGCAGTGGAAAAGGTAATTATTTATGTAGAACGGGAGATGAAATTTGTTTTCAAGGGCGCCGATTAATTGCCATTTATCAAGTTTGATGATGGCGTAATCTCGTTAATTATTTTATAACATGACGGAGAATGTGTTTTCTGTCATACTCCATTTTCGGGGAGGTTTGCACGCCGATGAAATTGCAGATAATATCAATTTGTTGTGTGGTTTGACCGTTTATCTTAACACGCTCATGGATTACGATTTTTTAATAAACTCATGTAGAATAATGGTATTCAATTCAGAAATAGAGAGGCAAATCATAATCAATTGCGGCATACAATAAGCGGTACTTGTTTGAATGCAAAGTGCTTGTGCATGTGAGCAGGTGCTACTGTTATATTATAAATAATTTTTGCTATTATTTTGGAAATATAAATACTAAAATTCATTTAATCATCTTTTTCCATTTCAAATAATAGATTAATTATTTGTTCAAAGTATTTTGCTTTTTGAGGTGAAATTTTATTTAATTTTTCAAAAATATTTTTAGTAGTTCCTGTAGTATCACCAGTTAGCAAATAATCAATATTAATACCTAAAGAAGTTTTTAGCTTATATAAAGTTTCAGCTGACATGCCTTTTTTACCGCGTTCAATGTCACCATAAAAAGTTAAGGATACATCAATTTTTTCAGCCATATATCCCTGATTTAACTTTAAACGTAATCTTTCATTACGCAAACGCTCACCGATTTCTTTCATAAGAATTTTATCCATCATATAGCCCTCCTAAAAAACAATCTATAAATTATATTATACAAATAATAAGCTGTAATTAATACAATCAATAGTTGACAAATTAAAAATTATAGATTATAATTTAATAGATAATTGTTTTGTAGATGTGATTTACAAAGATTCTAATGGAATTATTAGATATATGATTTTCTAAAAAAGGCAGGCTTTTTATGAAATATGCTAACCAAAAAAAATTCAATGATCTTATTAATGATCTGGAGCGATGTAGCATACGAAAGCAATACCAAGACATGAACGTTATTTATGCTGAAATGGAACGGCTGAATTTTTGCAACGAAAAAGTGCATACATATTTTGTGCCGCTTTTGGAGGAAGGGCAATTACAACTGCCATATGAACTGATATATAGAATGAGAATCCATGAAAACGATGAATTCATGATTCGGGTTGTATATGATATTGACAACCACGAATATCTTTTAACCGCAGGAAATGGTTTTAGATTATTATCTGCCAGAACAATTTCAAAATATAAGGTAATAATTGATAAAACTTATTGCATTTATATTAATAATATCGGCAAAGCTAAACTAAATTTGAAACAAGGAAATATTATCCAGATTACTTTGATTGATGATGCTATGCTGCTGAATAAATACGAGAGGCTTTATCCTTACCGGATTTATTGATTTCATAGAAGGATGTGAGAATTTCAGTGTTACCGCAAATCCTAAACAATAATATAACATTCGCTTTATTGATATTAAATATCATTTCTATAGCTTTAATATTTCTTATCTTGAATTTTCAATACAAAGCGATAAACATAGACTACTTGACGGGCGCATATAACCGTCGGTATTTAGATACCTACATCATGAAAAAGATTCGCTTATGTAATAAGAGCCACCACGCCTTTGCCTGTATATTGATTGACATAGATCATTTTAAGCAAATCAATGACGTATATGGTCACGGTACAGGAGATCGTATTTTAAAAATAACCGTTGATTTACTCAAAAAATGCCTTATTAATAAAAAAGGGGTTGTTGCACGATACGGCGGGGATGAATTTTATATTGTGCTGCATATGGGCAGTGCTGAATCGCTTAGATCGGCTGTAGGAGAAATTAAAACTACCTTTAATGACTATAATTCTGCGACTGACATTACACATAAAATACAGTATTCCATCGGATATGATATATATAGTTTGATGTGGGGAGATTGCAACAGTTTCCAAAACCATATTGATATACTAATGTACGAAGATAAAAAAGCAAAACCAAAATAAAAAACGAATATTGCAATCATATATCAAATTGGTTAAGTTAGTATGATAATATTGATCTATACCAGAATATATGATACAATAATGGAAATAGTTATTATTTTCTGCATCTTTAATGAATTTATGACAAAGGTGGTTTGTGTATGTAAAAGAGAAATTAAGCTATAAATGAAAACTAATCCAGACAGAAATATTTATAACAACAAAGGAGTAGACGAATTATGAAACATATTGCAAAACTAATGCTTACAATGGCGCTAATAATTATGTTTATCTTTCCCGCCAATGCTACTACACTGGAGGAATTTCTAAGCGGTGAAGCGGCGGGCTTGGGTATAGATGTAACAGAGAATAACATTACATCTTATTATTGCGATGATGATACTGAAACCGAAAATGTTCAAGCTCAATTTGCTATGTCTGCTTTCAACTTTTCAAGCGATGTTACAAGCAAGATTGACCCATCAACCATTAATGACGATATTTATATCAATGATAATAATCAGATAAACAATCCAAATCTTCATATTGACGAAGATAATGGAATCGGTGATTCTACACCGGTTTTAATTGGAGGCGAAATTGATTCTGCATCAAACAACGAGGGCGAGATATCGCTGTTTTCTGCTGATAATTTTGATGTTGGTACGTTTAATACAGTTACTGCACCGTCTATTGCTAACGGACTTAATGAACCAAAATACTCAACGAAAGCAAATTTAACCGAAAATATATCACCTTATTCCGGCGAACTGGCTCTGAAATATAATGACATTAATTTGCCGGGAAGAAACGGGCTTGATTTGAATATCGGGAGAATATATCAATCATCAGAGGCTACAGTAGGTCAAAAAACAATCATGAGTTTCTATGAAGGAAGCCCATATTTCAGGAATTATTTAATGTATGATTATTCTAATTATTTTAATGACAGATACCTTTTAGGAACAGGATGGTCATTTAATTTCCCATCTGTTCAGATTGTTACAGATTATGTTAAGAAATATATTAGCGGGGTCGTTTCCTATGATGAATATAAGGAAATTTATTATCATACCGGGAATGGTGAAGTTTATCATGTGAACTTAACATCTGATCAAAATGATAGTAATTTAGAGAATTATGATGCCAAAGATGTGCAGTTCAATGAAAATGATACTTCGTATACGAATGGTCAGGTAACATCCTATTATTCGTTAACAAAGGCAGATAAAACGAAACAATATTTTGCATCAGACGGGCGATTTTTAGGAATGAAAGACCGATTTGATAATACAATCAATGTTACGCATAACATGTCACCGATTACAAACCGGATACCTAACGGCAGCTTCCGATATAATGGCGATAACCCTGACAGAGAATTATGGACATTTTCTTCACCAACTGCTTTTTACTATGATCAATCTTTTGGCAAAGGTGATGCCTATTCATTGAAATTCCGCAATTATTCTTCCACTTATACAGAAGCCAAAAGTGAATATACGAAGGTTGAACCAATAAAGCAATACAATGTCGGTGCGGATTTTTATAGTACTTACGGCGGTGACAATATGCAAGTTGTTGTTAGTGAATATGACGCCGACCAACTTCCCGCATATCAGAGAACGTTCAATATTACAACTGGGGCAAATGCGTGGACCACATTATCTCAGAATTTCACTACGAATAGCCAGACAAGATATATTCGAGTAAGTATCATTGCCCAAGGCGGCGCTAAGAATGCCTGGGTAGATAATGTGAGGCTTGATAAATTAAATCCAATAATTAACACAATCACAGATAGTATAGGTAGAACGATACAATTCAATTACAGTGGTGAATTAAAAACCGAAGCAGCAGAAGGCAGTGTGGTTTTAAATATTACTTCTCCGAATGGTGATAAAACGCAGACGATTACATACGGAAAACAGTCGTGGGAGTTTCAGACACAATTGAGAGGCTGTAATGATCAAAGAATCATGTGGTATTTGGCAATCTGTAATATAAGCGGACTCACAAATGAAACCACCTATTTTACATATACAGGAGATAAATTGCCGGACGGAACAAGAATTTCATTATATTCTAATCCATTTTCAAAAACTCAAGACAGCAGTTTGGGAGCCGAGAACAAACCGGTACTGAATAATATTATAACAAATGGCAGAAGAATTCGTTTTCAATTTGAAAGTGTAAGAAAACACATGGGAGAAGATGGGTTTTATGATTCTCTGCGGGTAATAAATCGCTATGAAAGCTACGGATATGCTGTCACTGGAGTGGATCGGGTTCAATTTGACGGTACAGAATATAAAGTCACATATTCGTATAGCGGCACATTGAATGGCACATCATTTAACAATGAAACTGGGTATCCAAATTTCTATTTTAATAAAGATACTGCCCTAAACGAATCATATACTTGTGAGCAAACAGGATATGTTGATCCTTCAGACACAAACAATCGATTCAAAAAGACATCAACGTATTCCAACGGAAAACTTACAACAGAAAAAATTGAAGACCTGCAAAATAACCAGCAAACCATATCAAGTTACACTTATGACTCAACATTTGACGAGTTTGTTTCGACCATACAAAAAGACATAATATACAACGGGCAGACAAATACAACATATGTTGACATTACATATAATGACTGGGGCGGGCGCAGCAGCATTACCAAACCTATTACGGCAGACATCCGTAATAATCCGCAGACAAAACTGAAATATACTACCTCAATGACATATAATCCAACATATAAATTTGTTGAAACAACCACATATTATAATGATCTGAACAAACCTGCTGTTACAACAGAAAATCGGTATGATAGCCTTGGCAGGCTTTATGAAAGCGTAAATGCAGCGGGTGAGTTGACAAGTTATACTTATGATCCTGTTTACAAAGGAAACTTGAAGAAAACAGAAGTGGATGACATATCAAATATGCTGCATGTTTGGGATAAAAGGTCTGTCACAGAACTGACCTATGATCAATATAACGCCTATGTTCAGACAAAATTGGTAGGTTCATTTAATGTATCCTCAAATACTTATGACAAAACTTCATCAACCTCTTATACATATGAATATATCAGAGGTCAATGTAGAACGCAGACGAATGATGACGAAGGAATGACGGAAACACAATATGACAGCGCCGGACGATTACAGTATGCTATATCACCGTATTTAAAAAGTGAAGACGGTAATGCATACCTCTATACATCATATCAGTATATACCGATATATATTTTCAATAATTATAGAAACAGTCAAAACTACATATTCTCTGTCGTGCAAAAAAAGGAATATATTATTAAAAACGGAACAACAACACCTTATGCTGCGTCTTATAATTATTATGATGATACCGGAAATTTGATGATAAAAGCAGATGCTGACTTTGACAGACCTGTAACTGGTGGTGGGTATACAGGCGTTTGGTCATACTACTATTATGATAGCTACGGAAGAATTCAAAGTATAAAAGATGCCAATAGTAATATAACGCAATACAAGTACGATCCCATGAATAATTTAAGGGAATATACCGACGCGCGGGGAAGTAAATATATTTATGAATATAATCCTACCCAGCGTAGTGTTCTGACATATTTCAGACCTATCACTTCCACTGAACCAGAACAGAACCATATTATGAGTATCTATGATATATCTGGGAATTTGACGGAAAAGCGCGGTTATCCTGACGGTTATGGAAGCGGCTATATATCTGAGCATTATGGCTATGATATTGCGGGCAACAGAACAAGCTATACTGATGCAAAACAACAGACAACACAATTTGAGTATGATAATATGAACAGAATGAAGGGCATTACGTTTGCCGACAATTCTAAACTGGCTACCTCCTATAATAAATTCGGAACACCAAACTTCGAAAAAATGTATGATGAAAATAATCAATTGACAGCAGCCAACGGAAAACTGATTGACGGAATGGGAAATTTATTATATAATCAAGATACATACGGCGGTTCGTCACCCAAACCGGTTATTTCGACATATACTTATGACGGAATGGGCAGAGTCTGGAAATATACTGATAATGCAAGTCAGGAATTCTCATTTGATTATGATGAAATGTCACATAAAATCACTGCTGCAACCGGAGAGAATCAGGTAAGCTACAACTATAATCAATATGGAATAAAATCCGTAATATCGAACCAGACGGATGTTTCCGGCGTGACTTATGGTTATGATGGGATGGGAAGGATGAATCAGAAAAACAGTGTTTCATACAAGTATAAGCCCGTCGGCGTTCTGGATTACTCCACAGATCCGTTTAGCTTGCAGTCTACATATTTATATGACAGTAATTACAGAACTACAAATGTATCGGCAGAAAATAAAAACTATGTCTATGCAAATTATGATGATGGTTTAGTAAAATCAATAACCTACCCTGCAACCACCCAAGGGGTTTTGACTGTTAATTATACATATGACAACCTCAACAGGCTGAAAACAATCATATCAAAAGTCGGCAACACTGTTAAAAACAGTTTATCCTATGATTATGATAATGACGGTAATGTTACAACTGAAACAGTAAATAGTGTAGCAAAATCCTATGAATATGATGAACTGAACAGAATCAATAAGGCAACCTATGCGGACGGTAAAATCGTAGATTATACCTATGATGGAAACGGAAACAGAGCAACAGAAATTGATAACAGGGGTACAAATAAGGTATACAGTTACACCCAAAATAGGCTTACCTCTGTAACCAATAACGGCGTAGAAACGGATTCATTCCAGTATAACAGCATTGGTGCGTTGACAAGCCATAATGATACAGAATATACTTATGATGCATGGGGAAGGCTCACAAGCTTTAGCGGAAACACATATAAATATGATGCAGAAGGGACACGGTTAGCAAATAACAATACGAATTATATTACAGGTGTAAATGATCAGGTTGTTGCTGAAACAGATAATACCGGCTCCGTTGCAGCGCAAAATGTTTATGGAAATAACCTTCTCGCACGGAAACAGCAGAATGGGTGGTATTACTACACTTACAACGGCAACGGTGATGTAATTGGTATTATTGATGAAAACGGGAACATGGTCAATTCTTATGATTATGACGCATGGGGAAACATTCTCAGCCAAAATGAAACTGTAAACAATCCAGTTAAACATTCTGGTGAATATATGGACAGCAATGGATTGTATTACACGGCGGACGGCTATTATAATCCGCAGTTTGGTTTGTACATAACCGTGAATTCCAATGCGTCGGCAGTAAGTAAGCAAAATCAAAACAGCAGTCAGGTGAATAATATAGATATACCATCGCCAAATGTACAGAATCCGCTTATAATGTCGACTACATCAGACCTGATTAATAAACGCGCAGGAATCACTTTAAATGTTCCATATTACAGTCAGATGAGTAAGAATACATCCAGATATTTTTCTGAAATATTAGCCGGGACAGAACTTTGTTGGGCTACCTCGTTGTCAATGATAATATCTTATTATAAGGGTGATAAACGGAATCGCAATCTTGATATTGCAATAGAGCTTGCGTTAAATAAATTTAAATCAGCTGACCCGATACCTTCAGATGAACAAAACTTAGTAGATATATTATCTGCAGAATCAAATTGGAACCAAGGAGCAGATAACGATGAAACTGCAATGATTTCCAAGTCATACCTCGTTAACACTCGAGCCATTGCCGGCAGATTTACATTTGGGGAAGTTATAGAACAACTTGACCGTGGAAACCCAGTAATGCTTTCATATGACATTAAAGGAAGCGGGCATGTGGTTGTAATCATAGGTTATGATGAAAATTTTGTATTGCTTATAAAAAATCCAGCGTCGAATTCTGATTCTGATAACCCTCATCCGGTAAATCCAGACGAAAAAAATCGCAAGTGGAATCAGGCCTATTTTAATGAGCATGCAACCGGTGAAATATTCTTTATACATTAAGACAGGAGGAAGTTTTTGTGAAATATATTATCAAAATGGGGGTTTTTTATGTTATACTTATCCATATCCTCACTTTATCAGTATTATCCATAACTGCTACATCAACGAAAATTAATGTAGCATCAAAAAGCATTTCCTATTATTTTAATGATCAGAAAATTGATATGCCGAAAGGGTATTCTACTTTTGAATATCAAGACAGAATCTATGTTCCGGTGCGGTTTATTGCTGAAAATATTGGTTTGGAGGTCACATGGAAAGAGGATAACACGGTGGACTTTAACGAATTGTTTGTGCGGACACCGCCAGTGGGAAATTCAGCACAACAGGAAAGCAAAACAGAAGAACTGATAGATGCTGCATTCGTTCAGGCGAAGTATGTTTTTAACAGCACTCCTGTTGAGATGAAGGATGATTTCGTCACGATTATGGTTAATGATAGATTCTATGTGCCAATCCGCTTTGTGGCGGAAGCGTCGGGTAGAGAAATTGAATGGGATGAAGCATCACAAAGCGTTTCTATACGGGAAGCGAATTGTAATTCGGGAATTTATAAATTTAATGGGATAACCTATTGTTTTGATTATGGCCAGCTTATTCAATCCAATAATGGTATAAACAAATGGCTTTGCGATGGTTCATCTATACAAATTTATAATAACTACATTTACTATACATCTTATCAAAAAAGAGAGCTATGGAGAATGTCTTTAGATGGAAAGGACAAAATACTGTTAGAAACAAATGTTATGTCTTTTTATATTGACGAAACAGGGAAAATGTACCGTGTTAAATGGGATAATAAACAGCGCAGTGATGTTATTATATCTGATGTTTTACTGAACAATGAAGTGAAAATAAAAGAACAGGCACTTATTTACTTTACCTTGTATTATCGTTTTGGATATATTTATTATCTTTCTAATGAAACGGGTGGCACAAGAGAATCCGTTAAGCGGATGGATATGGATGGTAAAAATGATACCGTTATTTTTACACTACCTGATGATTATTATGGGTGCATTTTTAGTGATGTCAACACAATTTACTATTCAGTCAGAACTTTGGGAAGCACTTATTTTGGAGCTATATATCAATATGATGTACCGAGAGGAATATCGAAAAGAATTTATGAAAACGATAAAATGTATGATTGTAAAATTGACAAAAACAATCTGTATTATGCAACAGAAAATCTCAATACTGGAAGTATACTTTGGAAATATGATATGGATAAACAGACTACGGAAAAAATATACAATACAAATGGGGGATTTCTTATATATGCTTTAAATGAAACATCTATATTAATTAATGAAAATGATGTAATATATGAAATCGACCGCAAAACGCTTCAGAAGAAGGAATTGTTGAATATTTATATAGCTGATTAAACCTATTGACCGAATGAAGTACAAAGTGTGCAAAAACGCACTTTGTACTTCGCCATTTTATTTCTTTAAATTTGACCGTCACAAAGGAGATCGCGCATGAAATATTCTATCACAAAATTTTGTATTTTTTACATGATTATTCTTATACTCATATCTTTTTTGTCTGCCGTCGAAGCCACAGGAATAGCTACAAAAGATGTCAAATACTATTTCAACAACGCCCAAAAGCTTTTGCCCGAAGGTTACGCCACAATCATGTATAGTGATAGATTGTATGTTCCGGTTCGCTTTATAGCGGAGGGCATAGGGCAGAACGTCGAGTGGAATGATGAAGATCAAAGTGTTTCATTTACCGATACCCCTGTATGCAGGTATGATGATTATAGGAAAAATGAGGAGTCAGAAAAAAATATAGATGTCTCTGAAATTCAAGTTAAATACTATTTTAATAATGAATTGAAAGACATGCCTGCCGACTATAAAACGCTTATGTATCAGGACAGAATCTATGTTCCGATACGGTTTATTGCGGAATCGGCAAAAACAGAAATTGATTGGGACGAAGTTTCTCAAAGTGTTTATATCAAAATAGCACACTGCGATTTTAGCTATTCAGACGTTTATGATTATAATGAAGTTAAGTATATTTATAATAAAAATATTGATGGCGATAGCGAGTTGATAAAAGCATTTAAAAACGATGGAGGCAATTATGTGCCAAAAATAATTTGCAATGGACAAAACATTTCAATATATGGGAAATATATATATTATCAACTAATGTGCGGCGGAGATTTCTACCGTTGTGATTTAAATGGTGAAAATGAAATTTTAATAGACGATAGTATAAGTAATTTCTTTATTGATAAAACCGGAATATTATATAGGATAAAAAGCAATGCTGATATCTTATATAAGTCAAATATCATTTTAGGTAATCAAACCAAATTAGATATTAATTACTGGATATTTGATTTTATAGACTCTGATAAGTATTTATATTATATTTCGGATAAGGATAATAATATGTCGCTGATAAAAATGGATTCACAATTGAACACTGAAACTAAATTGATTGATCTGCCAAAGAAAATTTACGGTATTCAACTTGTGAACGATTTTGTTTACTATATAGATGGAGAGAAGGGAATTTTATATAATTATGATTTATCCAGAAACCTCATTAATACAGTATATCAAAATGAAGATTTAAGTAGTCTATATTATGACAATAATAATTTGTACTTGGATTTATGGAATAATAATTATTCTACATTGTTACAAATTGATTTAAATAATAATGTACAAACTGAAATCTTTAAACATCAAAATCATAATATAATAGGCATAAAAAACGATACTATATATTGTATAAATGATACAGAATTTTATCAAATCGGTATTAATGATTTGAAAGTCATTAATATGTTTGATTTCAATGATATTGGAAACAGCGAAAATAAAATTTGCTGTAGTAGTTACCGGTTGATTGGATTTATAAACAGAAAAATTAAAAACCAATTATGGGGTGTTGCTCATAATTGGTTTTTAATATAATTTCTATGAGTTGGGTAATGACAGTTCATTAAATATGATATAATAATGATAAAACAGAAAGGAGCTCTTATGAATTATATCACTAAAATAGTTTACATATGTTTTGTACTGGTGCATACATTCATCCCCATATCATGCGCATCTGATACCGTGAAAAGTATTAACATAGTTTCAAAAAACATATCGTATTATTTCAACGATCATAAAATCGACTTGCCGGAAGGATATTCAACATTCGAATATCAGGACAGAATTTATGTACCAGTGCGGTTTATTGCGGAAAATATAGGGTTGGAGGTCGTATGGAAAGAGGATAACACGGTGACCTTTAAGGAATTGTTTGTGCGGACACCGTCAGTGGAGAATTCATCTGGGCAGGAAAACAAAAAAGAGGAAACATTACAGGCTGTATTAGTTCAGGCAAAATATGTTTTCAACGGCGCTCCTATTGAGATGAAAGATGATTACGTCACAATCATGGTTAATGACAGATTTTATGTGCCAATCCGCTTTGTTACGGAAGCGTCTGGGCGGGAAATTAAATGGGATGAAACTGCACAAAGCGTTTCTATAAGGGAGCTAAACAGCAAATGGGGTATTCATGAATACAACGGCACAACCTATTGTTTTGATTATGACCAGCTCGTTCAGTCGAAAAATGGTGAAAACACTTGTTTGTGCGATGGTTCTTCCATACAAATTTATAATAACTACATTTATCGCACCTCTTATAAAGACAGAGAATTGTGGAGAATCTCCCTTGACGGAAAGGATAAGGTATTGCTTGAAAAAAAGGTCATGGCGTTTTATATTGATGAAGCAGGAAAAATGTACCGCGTTAAATGGGATGAGCAGCAGCGTTGCGACGTTATTATATCCGATGTTTTGCTTCAGAATGAAGTGAAAATAAAGGAAAAAGCAGAGATTTACTTTGCTTTGTATTATTGTTATGGATATATCTATTATATTACGGATGGTTCAAAAGATCAACCGCCAACGATTAATCGGATGGATATGAATGGTAAAAATGATACAGTTATATGCTCCTTACCAAATGATTACACAGGATTTTCACTTGGTGATGAAAATACCATTTATTATACAATGAGAGCAGGCATGAATCGTGCTGGTTATTATGGTACTATATACAAATTCAACATTAAAGAAAAGACAACTGCAAAAATTATTGAAAATGGATATATCTATAGCTTTAGAAGTGACGAGAAGAATATCTTCTATACGACGGAAGTTCCAGTTGAAGGTGATTTTTTATGGGAAACTGATCCAGATGGGAAAAACAAGAAGCTGCTGTATAGTAGAAAAGAAGGATTTTCGTATTTTGGAGTAGATGAAAATAATATCTATGTTAATGAAAATGATATCATATATGAAATCGACCGTGAAACACTTCAGAAGAAAGAACTGTTGAATATCTATATAGATGATTAAGTCATAAACATAGTTATATGTATAGCAGAGTGTGCCAAAACACACTCTGTTATATATATGGTGCGGAACACCCTGCGATATGTGGCGGATAAGGATAAAAAAGAGTTTGCGAATGATTTAAAGCAGATTTATCATGCGTCGAATGAGGAAGCCGGGCATGCGATCATGCTGGAGGTCGCGAAAAAATGGTCGGATGCTTATCCGAATGCAATGAAACGCTGGAGCGAGCATTGGGACGTCGTCAGCCCGATGTTTAAGTTTTCGGAGGATGTGCGGAAGGTCATTTATACAACTTATACCGATAAAAAAACTATGCCGACATTTTTCAGTGAAAGCCTTATATGTACAGGCATTCATAAAATCATCGGCATAGTTTTTTTATCGGTATTCGTTGTACTATCACGATATCGTGATAGTACAACGAATATTATTGAAGGGTTGAACCGGCAATTCAGACAGATAACGAAAAACAAGCCGAGTTTTCAGAATGACGATAGCCTGAGAAAAATGCTTTATTTAGCGTCGAAAAAGATTGTCGAACGCTGGACGCAGCGTTGTCGAAATTGGGATGTCATTTTGAGCCAGTTGGAGATGTTATCCGACCGCCGGTCGGCATAAGCATTGCCCTGAAAATAGGTTGCCCGGGAATCGGAACCGGCATTCACGCTGCGGCGCGCATACCGATTCCGACTCCCGGGCGAAGGTTGATTACGGGCAATGGATATTTGCGATTCTGTCGCAAAATCCACTCATTTTTGTACACTTATTACCTGAACGGGAAAATTAATTACACAAAAAACGCTGGGCTCCCATAGCTTTTTTCTATTTACTTTGTTTATATAATAAGCGCAGCCATCTACATTTCTTTTTTGAATCCGTTCCAATCTCTCGCAACTTGCAGGCTGACGCTATCCAACGCATCAAAATGACGTTTACCGCAATTGATCTTTAATTGCTCTCGAGTGCGTAAATCGAACAGGTTCGTACTGCCCTTGGTTTCAAGTACGAAAAACAGTTTTTCCTCGCCGTTTTTCTCCAAATAAACAGCCCAGTCGGGGTTATAGGTACCAATCGGCGTTTCGATTTTGAATCGCTCCGGCAGCTTGAAGAACATCTTTACATCTTTGTCATCGTCAAGCGCTTTGGCAAAAGGCTTTTCAACCGTATCGCTGTCGTAAATGATATAATCATAAACGCTGTTGTTTACCGCAACGGCGTTTTTGTCAAGGTTGGCGAGAAACTCCGTGCTATCAAAAATATCTAAAATATAATATTCCTGCCCGGCAAGCTTTTCATAGCGGATACCGTCAATGGCAAGCGCATGGCGGTTGTCACGGATAATTTGTGTTGCGTTTTCAATAAATAGCTGCGGATTGTTAATAAAATCGCCTAACCGCCCGCTATTTGTCAAAATTTTAAACAATACAGGCTCCGGTGTGTTGGTTTCCTCGCAGAGAACCGCCAGAATATCAGGAAGTCTTGTATAGTCATTTTGGATATCTATTGTCCTGAGTTCCCTCTCCGTATGGGTGACGCCCGCATCTTGTATGTTAATATCAGCCGTTTGGGATATAATCCGCGCTTTCGGGATATGCGACATATCCTGCAATGCCTTGACACAGCGGCTGATGAGTTCATCTGTGTCAATGTGGACACGATAGGTTGTCTTTTGCTTGATTTTATCCCATAGGGCTTTGAAATACGGCGAATCATGCATCACTTGTTTTTTTAAATGGACAAGCACATCCTTGGAAGCGTCACGTATCGGCGGCTTTTTATCAGCTTTGCTAATAATGCTTTCAAACCGCTCGCGGGCGGCCTCGTATTTTTGGGGCAAATCAAGCGTTCCGGTCAGCAGGGCAGATTTCATGGTATCCTTGATTTTACCGGCTTTTGTAATATAATCCTTCTTCTCAAAATGATCCATTAACTCGGCGGCTTCCTCATAGGTTACCGTCCTTTCAACGGTTATGGTTTCGGTGTACGGTTTTCCAATTATGTCATCAGTCTTTACTTCCGTGTTCTGCTCAATAGCTTTTACAATGATGTCCTGCGCCGTTTCAAGCTGCGGAGGCAGCTCCACAGTGCGCTCAATGAGCGCCGCTTTTGCCTTTTCCGTAGGCTTGCCGTCATTGTCGGCATAGCCATGACCCATCATGTAATCCATAATAAGCTTTGCATCCGTTTCGTCAACGGTTTTTTGCTGTGTGATGGTTTCGCTATAAGCCATGCCGGAAAACAGGCTGATTTGCAGTACACCGAATTTCACACCCGTCTCCTGCTCAATTTCTTTTTGCAATGTGTTGGCAAAGTCTGCAAAGCTCTCGTTTGCCATGACGTGAAGGACATTTATATTTTTATCTTCTATCCGCTCACCGTTCTGATTGACACACAAACGAAGCCCGCGTCCCACCTTTTGGCGGCAGGTGAAGGTGGATTTCTGCTCAATCAGCGTACACACCTGAAAGACATTCGGATTGTCCCAACCTTCTTTCAGCGCGGAATGGGAGAAGATGAAGCGCAATGGGCAATCAAATGAAAGAAGCCATTCCTTGTCCTTCATAATGGTGTTGTAAGTGTTATAATCGTCCAGCGTATCACCTTTGGTGTCCTTGTACCGTCCCTTTTTGTCCTGCGAAAAATAGCCGTCATGCGCTTTATTAACAGAAGGTGAGAAACGCTCGCGTAAAGGGGCGTATTTCTCTCGTGCCATCAATTCAGTATAGCATTCCTCAAACATTTGGGCATACACGCCTTTACCGCCGTCCGCCGTTCTGTATTTCGCTACCTCGTCAATAAAAAACAGAGACAGCACTTTGATACCTTTATCATAATATAAAAGTTCCTTGTCGAAATGTGCCTGTATTGTACGACGTATCTGCGCACGTTTTATGATATTTTCATCAATACTGCCGATGGCTTTCCCCAAAGGCAGATATTCCGTATTGGTAAATTCAATACATTCGCTGCCGGGTGTGCAGTTGATTCCCTCAATGATATACCCGTCATATAATTCCCGCTCGCCGGACAACAGAAACAAATCATCATTTGTTTTTACGGTTTTTGTCTTGCGCTCCACCGTGCCGTCCTTGCTCTTTATGTCCAATTCAATTTTGGCTGAAAACCCTTTATCCATCGAAACTGACAAAAGCCGGATATACGGTTTGTTAAAATCGTTTTCCACGGTGTTGGAGGAAACGCAGATTTGCTTTACCAAACCCATCTGATATGCGTCCACCGGAGTTAAACGGTAAAGCAGATTGATTTTCTCACGGTGGGTTGCGGAATAACGGAAAACGCACAGGGGATTCAGAGAGGCAATCGCTTCCTTTGCCTTTGCGGTATTGTCAACGCTCTGCGGCTCGTCAATAATAACGATAGGGTTGGTATCCTGTATGTAGCGCATGGCGGTTTCACCGTTCAGCTTGTCCTGTGCCTGATTGATAATGTTTTCCGCTTTTTTAAACGCATCTATGTTGATAATCATAATTTCAATATTCGCGGAGGTGGCAAACTGCCGTACGTCGGACAGCTTAGCGCTGTTATAAATAAAATAGCGGCAGGGAACATTATCATATATGCTGCCAAAATGCTCTTTGGTAATCTCAAAAGATTTATATACACCCTCGCGGATGGCAACACTCGGCACAACAATAATAAACTTGGTAAAGCCATACCGCTTGTGCAGTTCAAAGATGGTTTTAGTGTAAACATAGGTTTTGCCCGTGCCTGTTTCCATTTCCACACAAAAGTGTCTGCCCTCTAAATTATCTGTCAAGGGCAGTTTATTTTTCTTTTGTATCTCGTTCATATTGGAGAGCAGGATGGCATCATCCAGCAAAAGCGCATTGCCTATGCCAAAATCATTAAATAGCGTTGTCTGTTTTTCTTCCACGATGTCAAATGTGGTGCGGTTTTTCTCTTGTCCGGAAAATAGGTCGGCAATTGCGTTTACCGCATCGGTTTGGAAGTCTTGGTTTTTGAATTTTAGTTTCATGTAATTACCCCTTTGAAAAGCTTTCTCGTCTGATGTTATCAAGAATTACTCTTTCAACTTTGTTTTTATCATCATATTTTCCGTATGCAGACCGAAAATTACACCTTGGACATTCGTAATCAATAAATGACTCACGCATCATTCGTGTATCACATTTTGGACAATGTGCTTCCAACCGTGAAATATGCCATTTTCTATCAAACGAATTAAATTCCCAATCCCACGACCATTTCCAATTTTGAAATTTATCTTCTTTATAATTTAAAAATTCAGGATTAGCCTGCTCCTTATCATCAAAAAAAACAAATATTATATATTGCAAAAAAACTATAAAAACAACTCCAAGAATAACCCACCACACCTTTAAGTTGAAATTTAAAAACATTAATATCAATCTCCACATTGCTTTTAAAATTCCCCATATAGTGCTTAAGACAGGTTTATTCTTTAGCAAATCATATCCTACTGTTAGCAAAAAGCTAAATATTGCTGTTCCTATACTAATACCCGATGGAGATTTTAACCACTTTTTCATTATTAATTTCACCTCACACCAATTTCAACTCAATAAACCTGTCCTTTAAAATATAATGGGCGTTTGCCATAGCGGTTGCGTCCTTTAAGGCGTTTTTACCCAAAATCATTTTTGCGGGGGCGTAGGTTGCCAATTCCTCAATATTTTCGGAGGTAATTCCTTCATCAAGGCAGACAAGAAGCATACAATCGTCTCCGATGGCATAAGCGGTTTTGCTGTCTATTTCTATTGGGTTCACAGAATAGTCCAGCGGAACGCCCATTTTCAGCATAATTTCATAGACCATATCAAGGTCGGTGCGTTCAGGCTTTACCCTGTCAAGCATATGGTTCATACGCTCAATCAATTCCTGTTGTTCATTTTCAGGTATCGGTGTAGAATCCCATGTTTTCAGGTTGGAGGTATCAAGCTCAAATACCTTGAAACCTACATCAAGGCGCTGTTTTTCTTCTTCGCCCAATTTCATTTGACCGTTTTGTTCAGCAAGGATTTTCGCCCCTGCCCGTTGTATGCGCTCCATGCCTATATCGCATATGGTTTTATATCCGGCTTTGTATGCCTCCGATTTTTCGTCGCACAGTTCTGGAAGCTGCACCATGATAAATTGACGGTTGCCGCCGTCCTCGGCGTTAAGCTGCAAAACCGCTTGGGCGGTGGTAGCGGAGCCGGAAAAGAAGTCAAGGATGATGTCATTTGAATCAGTTGTAAATTTGCATAGAAACTTAATCAGTGACAATGGTTTTGAATAATCAAATACACTGGTTTCAAATAGTGCCGCTAAATTCTTTTTTGCATTGTCATTTGAGTATTCATTTTCGACAAATTCAAGAGAAGACAAAGCCTTTGTTCTTTCAATTTGCTCAACAACAAACTCAGAGCCTTTTTTTACTATCTTTACATTTTGGTATGTCTTTGTATATATGCGAGAATAGTTATCATAATGTTTAATTACAATGAATCCATTTTTGTATCCGAAATCAAACAATTCTTTGCTCCAACGCCATGCCCAATCAGCCCGAGCATAATTTCCCTTCTGCCTGTCAAGATATTTTTCATAGGATGAGCCCGGATAAAAAATTTCCCCTTCCACTTCAATTGGATAGTCTAAACTGGGGCTATACTGTAAACTATCATAGTCCAAAGTCTGATTTAGCTTATAATATCCTCGTGTATCAAAAAATTCGTCTTCGTTTTTAAATCCTTCGTCGGTGTGGCTTTGTAAATGATAGGTTGCCTGACTGCACTTTGTATATAGCAACAGAAAATCATGATTTTTTGCAACTGCATCAGTTGTCTTACCAGCTTTTTTAGTAACACGCGGAAAGCAAGCAACATAATTTTCTTCACCGAAAACCTCATCACATAATTTTTTTAGATTAAAAATTTCATTATCATCAATAGAAATAAAACATACACCGTCATCCCGAAGTAAATTTGCGGCAAGCCTTAATCTTGGATACATCATATTCAGCCAATTGGTATGAAACCGCCCCATTGTTTCAGGATTGGACTTTGTGGTCTGCGCGGTAACTTCCTTATACCGTGCCAACGGATCGGCAAAATTGTCCTCATATACAAAATCATTGCCTGTGTTGTAGGGCGGGTCTATGTATATCATCTTTACCTGACGGTAGTATGCAGTCTGCAAAAGCTTTAAAACCTCCAGATTATCCCCCTTGATATAAACATTTTTTGTAGCGTCAAAATTCACGCTTTCCTCCGGCTTAGGGCGCAATGTTCCCGTGGAGCGCCGCTGTGCAAGCTGTAAGCATTCGGATTTACCTTTCCACTCAAATTTATATTTTTCAAAGTCGTTGGTAATATATTCGCCGCACATATTGAGAAGCTTGTCAATATCAAGCTTGTCCTCCACAAAGCATTGCGGAAAAACCGCCTTTAATTTCTCGCGTTCGGTCTTTTCAATATCCATGCTCATACCGTCTAAAATGTTATCCATTATTTTATCACCCTTTGTTGAATTTTTTATTAACGCCTGTTTCAATAGCCTTTTGGATAGTTTCTGATGAGACAATGTCCTTATCATATATTTCCAACACAAATTCTTCCGTTGATGTTTCGGTTTTATGAGTGTCTCTTACTATAAGCAATAATTTTCCGTGGAAATTATCACCTTTTTCCTCGCCTTTTTTGCATGCTTTTATAATTGTAGTAACCAAATCTATTAATGATTTAGTAACAGTAACTCCAGCTGTCCCCAATGCTAACCATGCTATTATTTCTGGCCCGCTTTCATGTTCATGATATTCATAATCATGGAAGTGATTGTTTCTTATGTATTCGTCAATTAGCCTATTTGCTTCTCTTGAGTGCGACCTGCAGAAACAGCCTCTCTCTGCCCGAATCTTGATTGCTACTTGAATCCTATCCATTATAAACACCCCTTCACTTTTATTACGAACTGCCGTACAACCTTCGCAGTTGGTTTCTCATTTTCAATAAAATCACCTATCTGCTTTTCCAGTCTGGTGTCACAGCCTATTCCATCCAGAAAATGTTGATTTCCCTTTTGCTTTAGTTCCTGCTGTAATACAGTCAGCTTCTTTTCCAACGCTATCCGCTTAATTCGGAGCGTAATCGCATCCGCTTCCTGTTGCGCGGCTGCGATCTGAGCCTTTATATCGTCAAGGGCATGGTCAAGAGCCGCCTTTTCCTTTGCCATCTGGAGCTTCATCCGCTCAATTTCTTCCGTCTGTGCAGAGTTTTTGCTTTCCGCATACTGTTGTATCAGTTTTTCTATCGGAACAAGCCTGTCCAGCTCATGCGGACTGCCGCCGGTGTTTTTGAGCCAATGAGGGGATTTTCGTCCGTCTTCCATATATTCCGTGACAGGCAGTTCCATGATTTTTTCGCATTTTTCATGACTTAGGACTTCACCCGAAACAGTTTTGCCAATCAGTACGCTATATTCTTTGGCTGGGCAGATTGTCTTGGATCGTATTTCCACACAGTAAAGGCCAATGCTACAAGACTCAATATTGGCGTTAACTATCATCGTGCCGCTACCCACACATTCAACTTCATGCAAAATGCCCCTGCCTATAATACTGGACAGCGTAATCCTGCCGTGGCGCGGTTTAAATTCTTTATTCATGCCATAGCTTTTCAGGCTTTTATACGGTTTGTTCTGACTTCCGTTCCAGTAATAAAACAGATGAGGCAGCGCTTCACCATTCCGTGTTGTGACCGTCTGTTCCTGTTCGTTTATCTCAAAAGTACAATCAGTATGATCTTGATTATACTTTTCAAAAAACCATTTGACAACGTTCCATAAGTTCCTGTTGATTTCACCTATCTGGCCGGATATGTACTGCGGGGTCACCGTTACCTTGTCCGCAATTTCCTTTGAAAATGTGGTAAACAATGTATCTTCCGTGTGGGCTACCAAATGCCTGTTTGCCTGTTCATGCTCTGATAATGCACTTTGGAAAGCTACCGCAACCTCGTCCGGAGGACGGACATTTTCCAATACTTCATTTATATTCTTATCAAAATTCCCGATGATTGCGTCCGACATGCCGAATATGCCGTCAAACTGCAAAACGCGCTTATTAATAAGTTCCAGCGCGCGCACATCGGCCATGTTGCTTTGTCCGATTAGGTTAACGACAAGAACATCGGATTTTTGTCCCTGCCTGTGACAGCGGCTGATGCGCTGTTCCATTTGAATGGAGTTATAAAGTAGGTCATAATTGATCACAAGCGGGCAAAATTCTATATCCAGTCCCTTTGCCGCCTCGTCCGTGGCAATCAGAATCTGAACTGTTTTATCATTTCTGAATTGTTCTATAATTTCGTAGTCGCGCGAATTCGCGCCGCTGTACTGCAATACCTGATAGCTGGCGTCCGAAAGCAAGCGGTATAGATGCTCCTGCGTAATTCGATATGTTGTAAAGACGACTGCCTTTTGGGGTAGTTTCAGCTTTCGCAAATAGGGCAATGTCTTTTTGAGAATGGATAACAATTCTATGGCTTTGCCGTTTATCTCCACCTTTTCAGCAAGCCTTTTTATTTGCTTGAGCATTTCGATTTCCGCATTCTGCATTGTTATTTCTGCATTGTTTTCAAGCCGGTTCAGCGCAACGTCGATTGTATTCACAAATGCCTGTGCCGAGGATGATAATGCGGGGTAAAGGATGCTAACCGCCAGCCTGTACGGATCTATTTTGGGGTAGGCGTATTTTTTTGGCAAATCAAGATACTTCGCAAGCAGTGCATATAACGGCCTTTCTTCGGCGGTCAGCTCATAGTTTACTACATAAGGTACCCTGCTAGAAAACGTCACATAGTCCGTTACCTGACTTTTCAGTGTTCTAAAACAATATTTTGATACCCATTTGGTCAGATCCGGATAGTTTTCCGGTTTTCTAAAATACCGCGCGTAAAAATCCTCCGCATCCGGCAGGACCCCTTCATCTATAAAATAAATCAGACCGTATATATCCATAATATCTTTTGTAATGGGTGTGGGTGTAAGCAGTATTTTATAGGAACCGCTTGTTGCTTCTTTCAACACGCAAGCCGTTTTGTTGTCGCCTGTATGCGCTTTGTTCAGACGGTCAGCTTCATCAAAAATAATCAAGTCCCATAACTGTTTTTGAATATACGCCGCTTTTTCCACCGCAAAATCATAAGTGGTAATTACAACGGCATCCTGTATAAATGGGTTTTCTTCTCCGCATCGGAGCATCTCACCAAAGACTCCTTCATTGTCAATCAAGACATAGGGCAGATTGAAGCTGTTCTCAATTTTGGTAATCCACTGCTTTACCAGATTGGCGGGCAATATCACAAGCTGTCTGTTTTGCCCCTCATACCATTTTTGCGTTGCGACAAGCATCGCTTCAAATGTTTTGCCCAAGCTGCCCTCGTCGCACAAGATACAGCCTCTTAAATATGGGGAACGCAAGGCGAAACGTGCCGCCGCAATTTGATACGGATATATCTCTATATTAGCAGAAGCCAAAGCCGGAAGCAATAGCTCATTTTCAGAATATTGTTCCAATGTTCGTGCTGCGAGGTACGCATGGAAAGGCGTTTGCTGCATAAAATCACCACCCATGTTGTCTAAATTATAGCGTTAACAAAGCTTCGTTCAATTATTAATTTATAGCCACGGCTGTTTGCAAATAAAGCGCAAATTTTTATACTCTTTATATTATAACACATGCTGTTCTACAAGTCAACGAAAGAGGAAAAATATTGAAATAATTTGTCAATAAATTGTTGCTAATGAATCAACTATTATTTTACATTTTCAAATTTTGCTTTATTTTCTGGGAAAGAATATGATTCATTGTCGGTGATGTCATAACGATAGAACAAAAATAGGCAGCTTGTTATTTTTATATTGCAATTATGGAATATTATTGATATAATATTTGCATAAGAGCGACGCACTGAATATGGGAGAAGAATTTAGATGAAAATGCGGTAAAATTGATAAGAGTTACAAAAAACAAAAATTAAGGTGCATAGAATCTATGAAAATTAAAAGAAACAGGGCTGTTTATGCAATACTAATAATACTCGTTATTATCTTAGGATTAATGTCAAGGCATTATTCTGCCTACTTGCCGAAATGGATAAATTCATATGCGGGTGATACGCTATGGGCATTGATGATATTTATAATCATTGGTTTTTTGTTTAAAAGGTTAAACTCAATACATACCGGTATTTATGCGCTTGCATTTGCGTTTGCCATTGAAATAAGCCAACTGTATCATGCGACTTGGATTGACGCTATCCGCAAAACAATTTTAGGCGGATTGGTTCTTGGTTTTGGATTTTTATGGAGCGACTTGGTTTGTTATGTGGTCGGGATTTTCATAGGGGTACTCATTGAAACGATATTTTTTAGAATGTCAAATATGGAGCAGATTTGCTAAACTATAAATCAGTGAGGGGTGTGAAAAAATGGCATTAGATTATGAGAATTATGAACAAAAATGCAAGGAGATTCGAGACGCGAATCACATCTATTTAGAGAATTTTGAAAAGTGGCTTAAAAATCAAGAGCTTGCAAAAAAGACCATAGATAATCATTTTTCCAATGTTGACTTTTATATCAATGAGTTCCTGTGTTATTATGACGCACATAACGTCACACATGGGTGCTACAGCGTCAGCGAATTTTTGGGCGATTGGTTTATTAGGAAGGCAATGTGGTCAAGCTGCGCCAATATTAAGTCAACCGCTGCCAGTATTAAAAAGTTTTATGCGTTTTTGTTGGATAGCGGCGTAGTTACGCAGGAGGACTATGATACACTATGCATAACAATAAAAGATGAAATGCCTGAATGGCTGGATGAAATGAAGCGTTATGATGAAATGGTCGATGATTGGGATGGGGATTTATAAATATGATGAGCGTAAGTCGTTTTGACTTTATTAAGCCAAAAGTGAGGAAATGGCCATGAACAATCAAACAAAAATTGAATGGCAGGGGATTATATTATCAATTCAGCCACGCACCAATGTATGGCGATATGTTATTGATAACCGAACCCATTCACACATCGGATACAACCTTTTCCTTGATGGTTACGAAAATGGGGCAAAAGGGCAGTTTTGCGTAGCAATTTCCGAGAAACAACAGCAAAGCGGCGGTTTTTGCATTGGCGATGTTGTCAAGGGCACAGCGTGGACAAAGATGTATCCGCAATGGGAATATGCCGATTACTACCGTGCTGGGGCGTTGAAGCTGATCAGTAAAACCACGAGTGACCCCGAAGCTGCTCCTCCTTGGAAAATAGCTCCGCCGGATATGCAGACCTACGAATGGCGAGGTGCGAGGATACTAAGCCTTAGCTGCTGGAAAGGCAAGTGCTTTCAATGTGTCTGGGCGAATATGGCGAATGTAACAATCGAATATGACTGGGGAAAAACTCAAAAATGGCGATTCGAAAGTTTCTGTTACGGACCAAAATCATGTAAATTTTATAAAATGGGCAAACCCCGCTCTGTTCCGTACAAAGGCAGAGGTTCATTTCCTGATGACGGCGGTTTAGATGAGTTGTGTTCCGAAAACAGAGGGTGGGACGATTAATGTGACAAGATCATCCGTGCTAAGTGAGGATACCGCAACATTACCATATCATAGAAAGAAGGCCTATGTATGAATATTAAAATTACTACTGATTATCTGCTTTTAAATGATATCTCAACGGAATATAATTTTAAGGATAGTCATTATTTTCCTGACGGCTCTTATTCTTTCGTATGCAACATAGAACTGTCAAAAAAAGAAACTAAGGTAGCATTTATATCAATTACATTATTTAATATGGAGACCATTGAAGATGCTGAATGTGATATTATAGATATAGCTGACCAATATGACAGTGATACATATACTGCAATATTTAATTTAGTTCAGAGTGGCATTGCTGACGATGTAGGAGATAACAACGTATTCAAAAGACCTTTTATTGCATATATAAAAAGATTTTATATAGAACCGGATTTTAGAAAAAAAGGCATAGGGAGTTGGATTTTGCTGAATCTGCAAGATATACTTTTATATTCACTTAACATTGATATTCGTGCTTTTGTAACGCTCCCGTCACCGGAAACGCCGAATGCCAACTATACATGTTGGGAAGATGATAGCCATAAACCAAAATATGAAGAGTTAAAATTGGCATTGATTAAAATGCTTATGAAAAATGGATTTGCGGATATAGGCGATTCTTGCTTTGGAGTTAATGTTATGATTTAAAATTAATAAATCGTAGCTTTCTGAAAATTTCACGCCGCTTTATCGGTTTGCTTGGTGAAAATCGAAGTTATCGGAGGTTGCCATGAGTAATACTACAGAAAAAGAAAACAAATTATTTGCGAGATGGGCGCAAAAATACAAAGACTCATTCGTTAAAGACGGAGCACCCTGTCCTGAACAATTTGAAAATGCTAAATATAAAATAACGTTTGTGTTAAAAGAAGCTAACGACTTTAAAGAACCTGAAATGGATATGAGAAAATGGGTTGATGAGTTTGGCGCTGAAACCAAATACCGCAATACTTGGAATAACATAACCCGTTGGACGCAGGCAATACTTGAAGGAGGTAATTACTGCCAAGAAATAACAACGAACGACCGTTTCCATTGGTTGAAGCAGATCAGTTTTCTAAATCTAAAGAAAGTGAGCGGCTGGAGTGAATCTGACGAAGCTGAAATTAAGAAATATGCGAAAAAAGACAAGAAGTTTATTCTTGAGCAACTTAATATTTATAAACCTGATATAATTGTATGCTGTGGGAAGGATTGGGTGTCAGATTGTTTAGCAGACTTTGTGTTTTATATTGAAAAAGATTGGGAACATCCTGCGGAGTGTTTCTATACTCAAATCCCCGGAAAAACAGAAAGAACCGCTGTATTAAACTTCTATCATCCGTTAAATCGCGGTACAGGATACACTAATGAGAAGTTGTTTGACGCAATATCGGAAATATCCAAAAAAATATTGGACGGCAGATAAAGAATGAGTGCACTAACAGAGAAAGAGGAGATGGTCAGACCGGTTCTGAACATCACTTCAAGATGTACTTTATGAATAACTACGGACTGGCTTATGAACTGTCCCCGTTGGTTAAATGAAAAAAAACAAAAGCTTTTCACCAAATTCGAGCTGTTGTTTTGTTCTTAATTATACCCCAATGAAAAATATATTGAGGAGCGGATGAGATGAAAGATTACACTTGGAGCGAAACACTGATGGAAACTGAGAAGGTAAACAATCTTAACGAGTTATTTGCGTTATGGAAACACGCACATGCTACCGAGGAGAATTACGAGGCAACCACTACCGAAGGCATAGAAAAGAACTCATTTATCGCTGACGGGTACACATTTGAGGATAATTACAACGGGGTACTTTTTGTACTGAAAGAAGTAAATCAGCTCGGGTATGATGGTGCCAAGAACCCTTCAGAAAGAACACACATTACATGGTATCAGGACTATATTAACAAGGGGAAAAATGTCAACCAATCTAAACAACATGAAAAAATGGGGCGTATGGCGTGTTATATTTTAGATAAAAACGAAAACCCATTAGAAGAAGAAATCAGGGGTGGACTAAGTCGTGCCGCGTTTATGAATTTGAACAAGCGCGGCGGCAGCAGCATAGCAAAAAAAGTGGAACCATACACAACAAAATATGCGGAATTTATAAAAAAACAAATATCTCTGCTCAATCCCGATGTAATAGTCTGCCTTGGCACATTTGAGCAGGTTAAGAGACTTGTGGACACAAAAGACAAGCGAGTTATAGATATGTGGCATCCCGCTTACAGAATGCCAGGTTTGAAAAGAGACCCTCAATGTAAAATTGACAAAAATATTGATTTGTATATGCGCGAGTTTGTAAAACGTTTTGAAAAACTTAAAACGCCTTTATGATAGAATACAGATGGAGATGATATACATGTTTAAGCAACTCAAACATGTACTTTTTGAATATAAAAACGGATGTTTAATTGCCGTCCCTAGGAAATATGTAATGAACATTGAAATGGAGATAGGCAACTCATACATTTCCAAATTTAACGAAGAACTTATACAACGAGTGTTTTATGTAAATAGTGCAGAATTTAGTGTGCTTGAGGAGTTTTTGGATAATCCGATTAAAGATGTATGCGGCAATGAGGTTGCTTTTCATCATATTCAAAATCCGATTAAAGATGTAACTCTTGTGTATGAGGACGGCGAAGAAGAATTATACATTATGGCAGGTGGTGACATTGGATTTATCGTTATTACAGGCGGACCAACTCCAATGGCTCAACAAGAACGGGACTCCAAACAGACACTTAAACGATTGTCGCAGCATTCCGACGCAGAGTTAACCAAAAACCTTGAATGTATGTCTGTTTCGGAAATTGAATGGTTAGCACTGCATATCCTTTCCGAAAATGAAATATATACTCATGTAACATGCCACCCGCAAGCATTACTTTTGATTAATTTGCTCCAACACCGTGCGAAGATGATGAACCGAGATTTCATATGGACGCAAGATCGTCGAAAACAATTGATCCATGTTGAAAAAATTCTTTGGGACGCTTTTAATAATACCAAATGGGAGGTAACCGAATTTCTCAAATTATCGCCGCTGGTTGATGCGGAAGAATTGCATATAAGACTGGTTCCACATATTAAAGAAGAAAAACCAATTGAGTACAGTTTTAAGAATTTGTTGTCCGAATATAATCCCTTCATTGTGGTTTCCACCGAAACTGACGATTTTTGGTTAGATAAGTATTCAAACGATTACAACCTAATGGGCGTTAATACTTCTGCAATATTTGAACCGTTGGAAATAATGCAGTGTTTTAGTGTACAGGATATAGTTGATATTGAATCTGTTGATGTTCAGGTAGAATACTACAAAATTTATAAAACGTTTCAAAAATAGATTGGCATTGCGAATGAATATTCAAAAAGTATATCGGAATTAATAACAAGGATGAAGGAAGTATCATGATTTCAGATAAAATTTATATCGGCCCGTTTTTCTATCTAAACGGAGAATTTTTAACGCACAAAATTCCGGCAGCACAAGGGCAAAAGCGTGGCAGTAAGTTGGATAACCCCTATTCACATGAAAAATTATTTGATGATAATTACAAATGCGGAGATTATATAAATATACCGCGCGGGCGTGTGGTTTGGGATATTGAGGCGGATAAAGCGATAATTTACATTGATATTTGTATTGAGAAAAAAGATGATGCAGTTGAAAAAATAGCAGGTTTGTTTGGATTAACAAATTATTCAGTAGAGCACGACGACCACTATGTTTGTCCTGATTGTATGGGCGATATTTGGAAGGAATGAGTTTGTATACAATGTTACGTATCCTGCTGAAAATATTAGACGATAGACAAATATGCGAAAAAGTTTAAGTGAAGTGTACCCCTGAAAAGAGTGGACACATTTTAATTGTGTAAATGTATCGAATTCTGAGTGTATAAACATAATGACGAATACATTTTAGCAAAATAATACAATTTAGCAGAAGTAAAATACCGCTAAATTGTATTAAAATCTGTCATCACAGACATAAAACGTATCTGATTTTGATACACTCGATAACCGCTGATTTTCAGCGGTTATTGGCAATTTAGGGAGGAAAACGACCGGTCGGAACGGTCTTGAAAATGGAAAATAATAACATTAATTTGGGGGCCGGTGCAAATCGGTGCATTTATGCACCGGAGCCATGTGGAATTATGAACATGCTTCATTTTTGGAGCGAAATATGATTTGATATTAGATAAACTTTATAATATCAGAAACATTCTTATTTTATGATAATGTAAAACTTGAATCGTGTTTTCGTAAGCGAAAAGTAGGTTCTTTCCAAAGTTAGTTGACAACGCATCCATTTTGGTGTATAATATAGATATATTATCTATCGGAAGGTGTTTATGATGTTAAACGAAATTATAAAATCCTTGGATCAGAATTTTGAATATGTGGAATATCAGGCAACCGACAGCCAGTATATTATTACAGTACATTCTTTAAGAACAGAAGTAGCGTGTCCTTATTGTCAAACATATTCTTCAAAAGTGCATTCGGTTTACAATAGAGAAATACAAGACTTACCGATTCAGGATAAGCAAACATGGCTTCATATCAACACCAGAAAAATGTTTTGCGTAAATCCGGACTGTCATCATAAGACATTCGCCGAAACGTTTGATTTTGTGGCAAGACACGGGAAAAAGACGAAGCGGCTGGTGGAAAAAATCTTAGTAACTTCTGCTAAGCTAAGTTCTGTAAGTGCCTCTATATTATTGAAAAACAATGCTGTAACGGTTTCCAAAAGCAGTATTTGTACTCTGGTTAAAAAAAATGCCTCCGATTGTGGATAAGTCTTCCGTCACAAGCGTTTGCGTCGATGACTTTGCCCTTCGAAAGAGATATTCGTATGGTACCTACATGGTTAAGTAAGCGATTTATATTTACCCGTCTTGTTTCAGTGGTTCAAATAAGATAAAATAAGAGATAATACCAAGATGGGAGTTGTCTCTGATGAAATATGAAGAATATCGAAAGAAAGTGATTGAATGCAAAATGAGCGGCATGACGGTGCTGCAATGGTGTGAGCGGGAGGGGTTCCAATATACCACTTACTGCACCTGGCGAAAGCGGGTCATTGCACGAGAGGGCGCGGAGAAAATACATACGGAATGCGGTTTTGCGCGTGAATCCTTCAAAAAGCCGAAACCCTATGCAGAATATCGCGAAAAGGTGTTGCAGTGCCGTGGAAGCGGGCTGCCCATGGAACAATGGTGTGGGCAGGAAGACATAAAGTATACCAGCTACAGGACCTGGCAGCGCCGCGTCTTTGAAAAAGAGGGTCAATCTGCTATAGATAACGAATGCGGCAGGAAGCCCCATGAAAACAAGGATTATACGCTGGAAAAAATAAATCAAAATCCTGATATGTGTGAAATAAGCAGTTTGTTCCGTTCTGAAACTAAAGAAATAGAAATTGAAACACTGACCGACGATATGGTCGTTGTCCGCTGCGGCGCATGGACAGTCGGTGCATACGGCAGAAGTCTGGAAGATGTGATCAGGGCGGTGAAAAGCCTATGCTGATGAAAAGTATTGAGGAATACGACCACATCTATATCGCCTGCGGATTCTACTTAGGATTATTTTATCCTCATCTTTTGCATGCATCCTTTTGTAGCAGTAATTTCTTTTGCAAAAGATGAGGATAAAAATTCTCATTTATGCTAAAATGGAATCATCTTTATTGAA
>Ga0209373_10001091_pt1 | contig 34996 bp, 31 predicted proteins | sample Higcelweek5metaG_FD_187173 | JGI IMG/M metagenome (GOLD analysis project Ga0209373, IMG submission 187173) | Freshwater pond sediment microbial communities from the University of Edinburgh, under environmental carbon perturbations - High... | ecosystem: Environmental > Aquatic > Freshwater >... | reverse complement strand
GAACAGTCTACACAGCATGCAAAGAACACGGCTACAGCTGCCCAGCACCTGTCCGGGCTGGCCGGGGAACTGCAGCATCTGGTAGCCAGGTTCAAGCTGACAGCCTGAGCAGACCGTCATGGCAAACAACAAAGGCCCGGCTCTGTCCGGGCCTTTGTTGTTTTCTTCACTAGCAGCAGCATAGGTAAAACAACCGGTAGCCGCATAGGTACTTTTTTCTTATATCTCAGCAGCTCTCCCGATTGCCGCAAACACAGGATACGCATATACTTATCACTATCTGGTCAGTGTTGCATGAGGCAGCACCAACCTGCGGGGAGGTCCTGATGACACGGCAGACAACAGATCAATCGAAACGGCATCTGGCAGAAGAGCTCACGGAAGCCCGCACACAACTGGCAGCCATGACCCGGGAGTTTACAGCGTTGAGCGATGCCTATGCCGAACTGTTGAGGAGTGAAGAACGTTACCGCCTGATGTTCGAGAACGTACCGCTTGGTTACATGTCGATGGACGAAAATGCCCGTTTGATTGATGTGAACAAGGCGTTTGCCGACTTTTTCGGCTACCGTCATGATGAAATCGTCGGCAAGCAGTTTGCCGATCTGCTGGCGGAGGGGGTGGAGTACCACCGTAAGACGTCGTTCCCCGCTTTTAAGCGCCGCGGCTATTCAAAAGATATTGTCTGGAATGTCAGAAAGAAGAATGGTGAAATCGCTACAATCGTGACGAACGGCCGGGTCAGATACGACGAGCATGGCAATTTCATCCAGACCCACTGCATGATGATGGACATCTCCGAGCACCGCAAGGCAGAAGAGGCACTACGCAAATCAGAGCGTGAAAAGGCGTTGATCCTGGGTGCCATGTCGGAACGGGTCATCTATCATGATGAGAATCGCCGGATCATCTGGGCCAACCATATTGCAGCAGAGTCCGCCGGTATGCCGCTTGAACAGATGGCGGGCAAACTGTGCTTTGAACTGCTGCGCAACCGCCCTACTCCGTGCGAGGATTGTCCGGCCATGTTGGCATTCCAGACCCGCACGGCACATGCCGGTGAAATCCAGGTTGACGGCAAGATCCTGCAGATGACGGCACATCCGGTGGTTGATCAGCATAACCGTTTTGTCGGCGTGGTCCAGATCTCCGCAGACATTACCGAACGCAAGCAGCTTGAACGGGAACTCCTGGATATCAGCAGCAAAGAACGCAGAAGAATAGGCCATGATCTGCATGACGGCATGGGGCAGCAGCTGACCGGCATATCTTTTCTGGCAACGGCACTCCGGCAGCAGCTCAGCAACCTGCAGCCGGATGCCGCCGAAACTGCCGCACGAATTGCTGAATCGGCCGATTCGGCACTCAAGCTGATGCGCTCAATCCTGCAAGGGCTTTGCCTGGTAACCGCCGAACCTCAGGGATTGATGTCAGCCTTGTCGGTGCTTGCATCCAACACCACCGATCTCTGCAGACTGGACTGCCGTTTTTCCTGTAGCAAGCCGGTTATGCTGCAGGACTATTCAACCGCGTCCCACCTGTTCTATATTGCCCATGAAGCGGTCTGCAATGCGGTCAAACACAGCAACTGCAGCCGGATCAGGATCTCGCTTGAGCAGCAGCGCACATCACTGAGGCTGAATATCCGGGATAACGGCTGCGGCTTCATACTCCAGCCAGGTGAGCAAAGCGGCATGGGGCAACGGACCATGCGCTACCGTGCCTCAATTATCGGGGCCACTCTGGAAATAAAGGGCATTCAAGGAAAAGGCACGACCATTACCTGTCTGCTACCGTCATCCCTGCTGCACACAAAGGAGTAATCTGATGACTGCATCAAACCGTTGCCAGGTGTTCATTGTCGATGATCATGCCGTTGTGCGTGAAGGGTTGAGCAAACTGATCAACCAGGAGGCTGATATGCACGTTTGCGGTGAGGCGGAAGACGGGCCTTCAGCCATGAACAGACTGCTGACCATGCAACCTGATCTTGCCGTCGTCGATATATCGCTTTCATCATCCAATGGCCTTGAGTTAATCAAAGGGATGAAACTGCGCTATCCCGCCATGCCGGTCCTGATCTTTTCCATGCACGAGGAATCAATTTATGCCGAACGCGCCCTGCGGGCCGGGGCATCCGGCTACATCATGAAGAGCGAGGCTCCAGCGGTCCTGATTGCGGCAATCCGCAAGGCCAGGCAAGGCAAGATACACCTCAGCGACAAGATGACGGAACAGCTTCTGTACAAGGCGATCCACAAACATGACACCGGCACCGAAGACAGTATCGGCTCACTTTCAGACCGTGAATTTCAGGTCTTTCAACTGATCGGAAAGGGGATCGCCAGCCGCCAGATCGCCCAACAGCTGAACCTGAGCGTCAAGACCATTGATGCCTTCCGGGAAAATATCAAACGCAAGCTTGGACTGGGCAGCGCGGCCGAGTTGACACGCTACGCCATTGAATGTGTCCACAGCAAAAACATCGAATAACATCCGGCTGCCTGCTGCTTACACCTCTTCCACTCCGTGCGCATGTGCAGTTTCTTGCCGCCCACCTATCGGTAAAAGTGCCTAACCCGCCCCCCCAGGATTCACCTAGTCTCCCCTCCCCTAACCTAGCAACACCACGGTAATCCATCCGCTCATAAACAGCAGCATCCCTGATGTTCAGCCCGTTTGCCTCCTCGTATACTGACAGTAACGCTGGAGAAAGGAGGGGATCAGAACGGTTCGTGCCAGCAGACAGGCAAAAAGGCCACGAGTGTCACTCTACGGATCTACTGAACAAAGGAGGAAGAGAATGAACGTCGTTAAAATTGCCAGACTGATTGTCCTGGCGGCTGTTGTTGCAATAAGCGGAAATGCCTATGCAAAAGACCGCGAGATGAATGCGGATGTTGTTGTGGTCGGTGCAGGCTCGGCAGGCCTTTCGGCTGCGGTCAGCGCAGCCTACAAGGGGGCAAAGGTCGTGGTACTTGAAAAGATGCCCTTTGCCGGTGGCAGCTCCAACTTTGCAGAAGGACTGTTTGGCGTCAATACGGATCAGCAACGCAAGAAGGCGATCGGACTTACCAAGGAACAGGCCTACGAAAAGGCGATGGACTACCACCACTACCGCAATAATGCCGTCTTGATGGCACAGACCATTAAAAACTCGACCGGCATTATTGAATGGCTTGAAAAACAAGGGGTCCGTTTTGAGGTGGTTACCATGTCCCCTACGGAAGCCCCGACCTGGCATCTGGTACAGGATCGCGGCAACGCCCATCACGGTGCAGCCCTGATTCAGACCATGCAGGCCAAGGCGACCGAGCTGGGAGTCAAAATACTCTTCGAAACGCCGGCTAACGGGCTGCTCTTTGACGGCAACCGGGTAGCCGGCGTCAAGGCGGTCAACAGTAAGGGCGACAACTACAGGATTCACGCAAAATCTGTGGTCGTGGCCACCGGCGGTTTTAACAATAGCAAAGAGATGATCAGAAAATGGACCCGCTTCGATGCCGACAAGGTTTTCCCCACCGTACCGATCAACAAGACCGGTGACGGCATCAACATGGCACTGGCAGCAGGAGCTGACCACGAAGGCTGGGGGCTGATGCTGCATCCCGGCACCCATGGCCCCGGCATCAAGCCGCTCGGCGCCTTGTATTCCATGACCTGGCAACCGCTTTTGTGGACTAACAAGTACGGTGAGCGGGTGGTGGACGAGAATGCCGCCTGGGCCTTTACCTTCGGCGGAAACGCCATTGAACGCCAGCGCGACAGTATGGTCTGGAGTATCTGGGATGACGAGACCGTACGCTATATGGAAGAAAAAGGGATTGACAACGGCCTCGGCGTATTGGTGCCGATCGGCACCAAGCTGAAGGACCTTCGGGCCGAGATCGCTGCAGCATCGGGCCAGCCCAACCCCAGCGTAGTGGTTGCCGACAATATTGAAGAGCTGGCCGGAAAGATGGGTGCAGACCCTGCCAAGCTGAAGGCAACTGTCGAGCAGTACAACCACGCCAAGGAAATCGGTCACGATGCCGTCACCTACCGCAAGGCCGACACCATCATCCCGGTTAAGACCGGCAAGCTGTATGCGCTGAAGGTCTTCCCCTACAACTTCGTGTCGCTTGGCGGCGTTAAGACGACCCTTAACTTTGAGGTGATTGACAAGAACGACAAGCCGATTTCAGGTCTGTATGCCGCCGGCGCAGACGTGGGCGGGCTGTATGGTGACACCTATGCAACCTGGACTTCAGGCATGCTGTTCCAGTTTTCCTGCCAGTCCGGAAAGATTGCCGGTGAGATGGCGGCTAACTTCAGCAGGCAGTAACCCAACGGTACGGCACGACGCGGTCCGTACGTGACCACGGCGGCACGGCAGCACTGAATGACGGCAACAAAGGCCAGGTCTTCGCTGCCGGTCCAACCATCAAATATGATTATAAGAACATGAGTCTAGAGCTGAAGTATCAAAAGGAAATGCTGGTTCAGAACCGGTCAGAAGGCGATAAGTACTGGTTGAAACTTATCTGGGCATTCTAACAACAAACCGGTACGGGGATGCACCGGCCTGACCGGCGGTGCATCCCCGCATCAGCACCCGCATTACCGTCACGGAATGAGGAACATATCATGAAACTCTATACTGTTTTCACCACCATCACCGCACTCTGGATCAGTCTGACAGCCTGGAATAGTGCACAGGCGGCCACAACGGAATTCAGATGTGTCACCTGCCATCAGGCAACAGCCAGCGTGTTGCCGACCAAACATATTGCCAAAAAGGACTTCTCCAGCTGCTTCAGTTGCCACGCAACCGGACAATCTGCGCGTAGTCTTGCAATAAAAGTACATCGCATTCACCTGGTTGGGACGACAGATAGCACGACATGCCTGGGCTGCCATCCAACAGATGCCGCAGGAAACCTGCAAATTCATGCAACAGCCCAAGCCAGCATCAAAAAGAGCGACCTGCCGGACATGGCGAACAGGACGGGCAGCTGGCTGAAATCGGACAAGCTGGCCTATGCCCACCAACGCAAGGGGGTATCGTGTCAGGCCTGCCACACGGCCTACGGCGAAGACGACCCCTATATGGAGAAATGTATCGCCTGCCACGGTGACTATGACGTCATGGCAAAAAAGACGGCCGGGACCAAGCTTGAGCGGAACCCGCACAAGTCCCATTATCCGACCCTTAAATGCACCAACTGTCATCAATCACACGATGCATTTAAAAATTTCTGTGCAACCTGTCACGGCTTTGCCTTCAGCTGGAAGCTTAAATGAGGCATGTGAGATGGTCGTCAATAAACGCCACTATCAAAATGAAAAACTGTTCAACAAAAACGACAGTACAGCACAGCCAGCATAATAAGATAATCAATCAATTTAAGCATGTTACGCACTGACACAGACAGTGAGCAACCATATTGTAACAAAACTAATACCGGACGCTTACGTCAGGTGGGCATCCTCCTTAGGTGGTGTAATGGGGGGAGAGCAATCTCCCCCAATTTTTCAACAGATACCCGGTCCCTTCAGTCAGAGGCAAAGGAGCATAGACCATGGCACGATCATCCGTAGAACTGGCGATCAGGGATAGCAGCAGGATCAGGGGCTAATGAGTAGCAACATGCAGAGGCCAGACATTGTCCAGGCCTTTTGGCATGCTTAAGTCGGCAACGTCTGGTATCGTTTAAGCTTCTGATAGAGGGAGGAGAGACTGATTCCCAACTGTTTGGCAGCCTCAGTCTTATCGCCGTCAAGCAGCTTGACTGCTGCAAGGATCTGTTCACGCTCAAGATCATCAATCTTCCTGATGGCGTTGGCGACACTCCCCCCGCCCTGAGCCAAACGTACCGCCTTCGGCAGATCATCAAGCCCAATCCGTTTTCCTTGGCACAGCACAACGGCATGCTCTATCGTATTCTCCAGTTGCCGCACATTGCCAGGCCATTCATACTGCATCAGGCGATCTGTCACCTCAGGCTGGAAGCCGATGATTTCCTTGCCGATCTTCTGTGTCGACTTATCCAGAAAACAACGCGCCAGCAACAGAATATCCTCTTGGCGTTCACGCAGGGCCGGCACAACCAGCTCAAAGATACATAACCGGTAATACAGATCTTCTCGAAAACGGCCCGCTGAGACCTCGTTACCGAGATCCCGGTTAGTGGCAGAGATAATCCTAACATCCACGGACCGTGATCTGTTTTCACCAACCCGCCTGATTTCCTTTTCTTGCAAGACACGCAGCAGCTTGGCCTGCATGCCTGGCGAGATCTCGCCTACTTCGTCCAAAAACAGGGTACCTCCGTTAGCGGCCTCAAACAGACCGATCCGGTCTCTGTTGGCGCCGGTAAAAGCCCCACGGGCATGCCCGAAAAATTCACTTTCCAACAAGGTTTCCGTGACGGCGCTGCAGTTGATGGCAACAAACGGCCGTAAGGTTCGTGATGACTCACTATGGATGATCCGCGCTATCCGCTCTTTGCCTACACCGCTTTCGCCGGTAATCACCACTGAAGATTCTACCTTCGCAATCCGCTTGGCAAGGTCCATGGCCTTTCGCATGGCCTTGCTTTTCGAGATAAGCCCGCAAGAACTTTCTCCTCCCTCGATCAGTGTTTTCCCTGCTTTCATGTGCTGTTCGGAACTTACCAGTTTTGCGGTTACTTCACTAAGTATGGCATTGATTGTGTCCGATTTATAAAATGGAAGGTGCGATTCAATAGCATCACCCCATGCTTCACGCGTACGGGTCTCACTCTGGCAGACTGTGTCGCCCATTGCACTGCACTTACTTTCGATACAATAAATTTCATGCCTTAGCATCCGTGAGCAATAACCGCTAACGTATCCAGAAAGCGTCCAGCAGACCGGCTCATGTGCAATCCCCAGATGCAGCAGATGTTGTTCCGCCTCATATGAATCCTGCCAGCAAATAGACATGCTAAAGCTCGGCTCAAATGTCATTTCGCATTTAGCTACGTTTACGACACCTTGCAACATATGTAACGTTGGTCCACATTGCCCATCCCGCAACAGCTCCGGATATTCAGTGTCAAGGTTATCGGCAGTTGCCCAACCATGGGCGTATCCCATCCGAGTCAGAATATTTCGAGCAGAAAAAGCTCCCAGATTATCAATCAGCTCTTTTCGCAGCAGCCCCATGGCCAGGGCATCGATGATCAGCGCTCGATGGCCCATGAACTGAATGGTCCCCCCTTTGGGGCTAAACGAAAAAACACGTCTTAAATCCAGATCTGTAGCTTTCATTGCCACGCCTCCCGAGCTTAACACTCGTAACGAGAATTGCTGTTGCCTATGCCTGAACAGCTCAATCAACTTTTACAATAATTACAAAACACAATTCCATATTATGCAAAAAACATATTGCAACAAGAAACAAAACGCAACCAAAAACAAACATATATAAACAATAACAGGATGTTAATCAAAGCAACACAATCGGCACACTCTGTGCCTTACCAAAGACACAAATCATGCAAGCCGTCTGTTTCTAACTTTGCAGGTATTTGGAGCCTTAGCGTCAAGCACCTGCATACACCCCAAAGGAGGTTGTTTATGAAAAGAGTAGTAGGGTTGATTGTGGCAATGGCCGTACTGTCTGCAGGCATTAACTTGTATGCCAAAGACACAAAACCGTTTCTTGCCGATAAGCACAAAACGGTAGGAGTTGAGTGTGTTTCGTGTCATGGCAAAAATGTTAAAGACATCGTCACCAATCAAAGCTGTCTGACTTGTCACGGGTCGTTTGAGAAGCTCGGTGAGCAGACAAAAGACATGCATCTCAATCCCCACAAAAGCCCCCATTTTATCGACCTGGACTGCAGTTCATGTCACGACGGACACAAGCCGCTAAAAAACTTCTGCCAGGATTGCCATGGCCCTATCCAGCGCCACAAATAACCTGCATTTCGGACTAAACCAGAGGAGGAAATGAAACAATGAGAACACATTCAAAAATAGTGCGATTAGCACTGATCGTCGTAACGATCGCCATTTCCGGCAACGCCTATGCTGCTGAAAGAAAATTCAGCACCGATGTCGTTGTAATCGGTGGCGGCTCAACAGGAATGTCTGCCGCTGTAACAGCTGCAGAGGGTGGTGCAAAAGTCATTGTTCTGGAAAAGAATCCGTATTTAGGAGGTGGTTCAAACTTTGCAGAAGGTCCTTTTGCGGTCGAGTCGGAACTCCAGCGTGCAAAGTCCTATCACCTTACCAAGGATGAAGCCTTCAAGCACATTATGGAGTTTGGCCATTATAAAACAGATGGCCGCCTGCTCCGTCAATTTGTTAATGACTCAGGAGAGAACATGGCCTGGCTGCAAGCACACGGTGTGCAGCTTGACCCGATTCATATATCGGTAACAGAGCCGATGGTATGGCACGTTATCCAGAATCGTGGACATATCATCCATGGATCCGCATTGGTTACAGCTCTTCAATTGAAAGCCAAGGAGCTTGGCGTCTCCTTTATGCTCAGGACTCCGGCAAAAAAACTGATGTATTCCGGCAACAGAGTGACAGGTGTTGAGGCGGTAGACCACAAAGGTAACAAGGTAATCGTATCAGCCAAGAGCGTAATCATCGCAACTGGCGGCTTTGGCAACAGTAAGGAAAAAATCAAGGAATGGACCAAATTTGATCCTGAAGCCTTCAAACCAACACTCCCATTGAATAAGACCGGCGACGGCATCCAGATGGCAAAAGATGTCGGCGCCGACACCGAAGGTGAAAATCTGATGCTTCACCTTGGCACTGAAGGTACGGGGATTATCCCGCTGGGCGGCATATGGACAATGACGTGGCAACCTAATCTTTGGGTTAACAAATATGGCGAACGTTTTGTTGATGAAGCAGTTGCCTTTAGCTTTGCACAAGCAGGGAATGCCGTAGCTCGTCAGCGTGGCTATTATGCGTGGTCAATTTTTGACGATTCTGCTGTAGATTTTGCCGTGGAAAAGGGCGTTGACAACGGTGTTGGAGTTATTGTGCCGGTTACGGCCAAGTTGAAGAATTTGCGTGAAGAGATCAAGAATGCAGTCGCAGCAAACAGTGAAAGCTTCAAAGCTGCTGATTCAATTGAAGAACTTTCCCGCCAGATTGGCGTGCCCGCAGAGGCCCTTGCCAAGAGCTATGCAAACTACAACCAATTCGCAGAAAACCACTACGACAAGCAGTTTGCCAAGGAACACCGTTGGCTCAAACCGATCAACAAAGGCAAACTCTATGCGGTGAAGCTGCTGCCTTATCACTTTGTCTCAATCGGCGGAATCAGAGTAAACGAGAGCATGGCCGTAATTGACAAAAACGACAGGCCGATCAGCGGATTGTATGCAGGAGGATGCGATATCGGCGGCCTGTATGGTGACACCTATACACTCTGGGCATCAGGTCACGCCTATGGTTGGGCAGTGTATTCCGGTCGCATGGCTGCTGTTAATGCACTCAAAACCTTTAAATAGGAAGAGACAAAGGATACGCGCGGAGCCTGAGGGCTCCGCCAGAAAACTCCATCCCCCTAACTTGCAAGGAGAAACATACAATGAGACTCAAGCCACTTTCTCTGAAGAACCTAGCTGGGCTCGCATTATTCGCATGTACTGCTTTGTCTGCTGTATCGGCCGGTGCTACCGAAGGCGGTGGCGGTGCCTATCCGAACGGAGCAGAAGGAGTCATGGCGGGTGCACTACCGCCTCCAGGCTTCTACTACCTGAATTATCTGGCCCATTACAGTGCTAATCGCCTGAAAGACAAGGATGGCAACAAGATACCTGTTGATTTTCATGTTAATGCAACATCCAATGTTTCTCGTTTTGTGTATATGACAGATAAGCAAATTCTAGGTGCTAACTACGGAATGTACATTATTGTTCCACTTGTTCACATAAGTGGCTCGCTTGGCACTCCAGCTGGTGCAATAAGCAGCACTAAAAGTGGATTGGGCGACATATCATTTTCCCCTCTAGTCTTGGCTTGGCATTCAAAAAACTGGCATGCAGCAACAGGCTTTGAAGTTACAACTCCTACAGGCCAGTACAACAAAGATAGATTTGTAAATATAGGCAGAAACTACTGGACCATCCAGCCTATCGTGACCGGGACTTTATTGACCGCGAACGGCATAGAGCTGTCAGCCAAGGTGATGTACGACTTCAACACCGAAAACACCGATACCAAATACACATCGGGCCAGGAATTCCATTTCGACTACGCCGCTGCATACCACATGGGACCGTGGACTTTTGGTGGTCAAGGCTATTTTTACAAGCAGGTTTCCAATGACCACGGCGGTACAGCAGCACTGAATGACGGCAACAAAGGCCAAGCCTTCGCTGCCGGTCCAACCATTAAGTACGACTACAAGAACATGAGCCTTGAACTGAAATACCAAAAAGAAATGCTGGTTGAAAACAAATCAGAAGGTGACAAGTATTGGCTCAAGCTAATCTGGGCGTTTTAACAATCAGAAACTACGGGAAGAGGGTTCTGCGGCAGCCATGACCCACGCGGGATCCTCTTTTTACGAAGTGTGGTTCATTACATAACCCGGCTTTTGAGTGTTCCAATTGCAGCCCTGACTACAGGCGCAAAAAAATTGCGCAAGGAGATCTAACAATAGCCATCACACAAAACAGCCATGATGAGATCGGTGACCTGGCTGCAACGTTTAACCAGATGGCGAATGGATTGTAGAATTTCATTACTCAGGTTTCAGGCACGTCAGATTCTCTCACCAGCGAGTCTGAAAAACTAACCATCTCAGCAACAGAAATGCATTCGGCTCTTTCAAAAATTGTTGACCAAGCAACCGTAGTCGCTACCCAAGACTCTGCACGGCAGCTTGGTCAACACGCAACATCCCTCAAAGAACTGGTAAGCAGATTTAAGACACATAATTTGCGGTAATCTGTCGGCATGGACACACCACTATCAAAATGAAAAACTGTTCAACCAAAACGACAGTACAGCACGGCCAGCACAATAAGATAATCAATCAATTTAAGCATGTTACGCACTGGCACAGACAGTGCATCATCATATTGTAACAAAACTAAGACCGGACGCTTACGTCAGGTGGGCATCCTCCTTAGGTGGTGTAATGGGGGGAGAGCAATCTCCCCCAATTTTTCAACAGATACCAGGTCTCTTCAGTCAGAGGCAAAGGAGCATGGACCATGGCACGATCATCCGTAGAACTGGCGATCAGGGATATCCGTAACGGCAAGATGGTTATTCTGGTTGATGATGAAGACCGGGAAAATGAAGGCGATCTGACCATGGCAGCCGAGCATGTCACCCCGGAGGCGATCAATTTCATGGCCAAATATGGTCGGGGTCTGATCTGCCTGACGCTAACCGAAGAACGCTGTGATCAGCTTGACCTTCCGCCAATGGTTTCCGAAAACAACTCACCATTTCAAACCGCCTTTACGGTTTCCATTGAGGCACGCCACGGAGTAACCACCGGCATCTCGGCAGCTGACCGGGCCCAAACCATCCTGACCGCCATTTCCGACAACACCCGACCAGAGGATCTCTCCCGCCCCGGCCATATCTTTCCGTTACGTGCACGGGCCGGCGGGGTGCTGGTACGCACCGGACAGACTGAAGGTTCGGTGGATCTGGCCCGTTTGGCCAAACTGAAACCTGCCGGAGTGATCTGCGAGATTATGAACGATGACGGCAGTATGGCCCGCATGCCGCAGCTGAAGGAGTTTGCCCTGCGCCATGGCATCAGGATCTGCTCGGTGGCTGATCTGGTGGCCCATCGCCTGCATCACGAATCATTGGTGCGGCCGGTGGCTGAGGCAAAACTGCCTACCTGGACCGGCAAGTTCCGTGTAATCGCCTTTGAAAATGATATCGACGGTCTGGAGCATATCGCACTGGTTAAGGGAGAGATCAACCCGGACGAGCCGGTACTGGTCAGGGTACATTCGGAATGCCTGACCAGTGATGTGTTTGGCAGCATCCGCTGTGACTGCGGCGGACAGCTGAGCCGGGCCATGGACCGTATCGAACATGAAGGCGCAGGCATCCTGCTGTATATGCGGCAGGAAGGCAGGGGGATCGGCCTGATCAACAAGCTCAAGGCCTATGAGCTGCAGGATCAGGGCTGCGATACCGTTGAGGCCAACGAAGCGCTGGGATTCAAGGCTGATCTGCGGGACTACGGCATTGGCGCCCAGATGCTCAGGGCGTTGGGAGCAAGAAAGATCCGCCTGATGACCAACAACCCGAAAAAGATGATTGGGCTGGAGGGGTACGGGCTGACCATTGTCGAACGGATACCGATTGAAACGAGGGCGTTGAGTACCAACATCCACTACCTGCAGACCAAACGTGAAAAACTCGGGCATCTGCTGGCTGCCTGAGCGAGGAGGACACCATGTATACTGAAGCGATTACCTATAATGCAGCAGATCTGTCGCACCTTTTTCCGTATCAGGACACCAAACAGTATGACAGCCGGTACGCAAACCTGTTGGGCCGGATCGATACGATAATCAACCAGGCCTCACATAACCCCGCATCCAGTTTATCCGGGCTTGTTGTTGAACTGCTTGATACAACACTGAACCAAACCATATCAGAAGAAGCCCATATGATATCGATTCAGTATCGTGGCTATATATACCACTTTCAGGATCACTACCGGCTGAACAGGGCCACGGTTACATTACGTACCAAGGCTGAGCAGGGATTATGTACCGTGCTGGATCTGCAAACATTGCGTGATCAGTGGACTCAGCATATCCAGTGCTTTGACAATGCACTGGAGCGCTACCTGATTGAGAATCAAGCTCCTGTCTGGCGTGGTGACAAGGAATGACCAAAAACCATCACCACCTGTTCAGGACACTGTTTCTGATCAATTTTCTGATTACGCTGGGATTTGGCATCAGCGATGCTTTTTTCCCGCTCTACTGCCAGAATATTGGGGCTCGCGGCCTGCTGTTGGGTGCGGCAATTGGTGGGTATGCATTATCAAAGATAATCTTCAGTCCGATCATGGGCGCTCTGGCAGACCGTTTCGGTCGAAAACCGCTGATTCTCTTCAGCCTGGGTGGCTACCTGCTGATCTCCTGTTCCTATCTTGTGTTTAGCAATCTAACCCTGGTGGTTGTTTTACGGCTGCTACAGGGAGCAGGGTGCGCCATGTTCAGACCGGTGCTGCAGGCCCTGGTTGCGGATCACACACCAGCTGAACGTCGCGGAACCGTGATGGGAACCTTTGACATTTCATTTTATGCAGCCCTGAGCGCAGGACCGGTACTGGGCGGTCTGATGATGGATATCTGGGGATTCCAGGGAATGTTCATTATCTTGTCACTTTGTTGCTTTTGTGCATTTTGCCTGGCCTGTGTTGGAATTCCTGCCTGTTCCCGAAAACCTGGTACATCACGCCCTTTTTTCGCTGCCGGTCTTACCCGGCTTTGGCCTCCTTCTACCGACAAAGGCCCGTTACGGGGTTTGCTGCTGTTTATTCTGGGACGAGCCTGCGGAATTACCGCCTGTGCCGCATTTTTACCGATCTTGCTGACATCCAAAATGGGGTTAAGCGGTTTTGAAGTGGGGGTTGTCATGGCGTCTGCTACCGTAACCATGACACTTCTGTTACGACCGGTCGGCAGGGTGGCAGATTATCTGCCACGACCGTTGTTGGTGGCTTGCGGAGGAGTTGTGGTGCCGATGTTGTACCTGCTGCTGCCGGTTGTGGCTGATTTTGGTCAGGTCTTGGGGGTAAGTCTGGGAATCGGGGCGTTCAGCGCACTTTCCCAACCTGCGGCAAGCTCACTTCTGATTGAAGAGGGGCAACGCCTGGGGATGGGGGCTACCCTTGGCACCTTTAACGCATTTCTCAATCTCGGTTTTGTGCTGGGACCGGTGTTGGGATCGTTATTACAAAGTAGCGTCGGGATTCAGAGCGTTTTTATAGCGATTGGCATTATCGGATTAATCTCGGCACTGGGGTTTGCCGCAACCATTCGTGTTCACCAGCCAGTTCAACAAGGTCAGGTAACAGTGCCGGTCTTTCTTTCCGGCAACCACCCGGAATAAGAAAATCCCGTGTCCGGCTCAAGACTCAACAACGCTGTCCGGTCTCTGCCTGCTTACAGACCTGAAGCACAACACCTCCCCCAAAGGTAGACAGCAGTTTAAGCCAGAACTGCCCTGTACGTTGGCATAGACAGCTAAAGGTACGTGAGCTGAAAAAAGAAATGTGCGTTTTATCGTTTTTGTACCACCACTCATTAAATCTCATGACAAAATCACACTCTTCATGCAGCAGGTTATCAGTAAGGCAGGTAACAATAATGATCACTGCATTATCACCAGACAGATCATAAATTGATTTAAAAGTGCCGTGAATATCGTCAATATGCTCAATCACCTCATGCAAAATAACAAGATCATAGTTAGCGCAGGTTTTAACCGATAGAACGCCATCGTACATTGGTTCATAGGAATCAACCTGAAATCCATGCAGCCTCAAACTGTCAGTCAGGTAACCAGCTCCTGCACCATAATCAAGGATTTTTCGAATATCAGCCGGATCTTTGTACATACCAGCAAGTTTCAAGCAAACACGCCCCACCGTTAGCCAATCGTATTCTCCAAGATGCTGTGACTCATAGTGCTGCTTTTCTTCACAACTGGACAGAGTTTTAGGCGTAAAAACAAACCGGCAGTGATCGCACAGATAAAATAATCGATCATCAATCATAAAGCTGCCTGACAAACAGCTGCATACGGGGCACACCATCTGCACTACGCCTACCCTTCCCTTCCGAGTTCCGACGCCAAACGTTTTGCAAGCACCAGCTCTTCATCCTTCGAAGCGACCTGCCCATCCAGGCGGGCTGCCAACAAACGTTCCTTGATAAGCCGGATGGCCGGTCCGGGAGCAACGCCCTGCAATTTCAGCTCAGTTCCGGTCACCAGCGAGGTTACATCAGCAAGCCTGGTCAGGTAATGAGACACCAACCGCCGCAACTCTTCCTTGCCACTGCGGGCCAGACCGTACAACAGCAGCTCCACCGGCAGACCATGCAGCCAGATATAGAGCTGACTGTTAGAAACATCCTGTCCGCGATTCAGTGCCTGCCGCAGGTGCTGCAACCGCTTCAGGGACTGATGACGATGACCAAAGATCCGGTCCATCAGACGCTCCGGCAGTACCAGCCGCTGACACACCTCCAGATACTGGGATGAATCAAGCCGATCCGTCAGTGCAAGAAACCAGACGGTCCAGGGCTGAACCGTTTTATCCAGATACAACAGCTGGTACCAGGCCAGAACCCGCTCCAGTTCCTCAAACAGCTGTTCGCTATCCGGTCCGCAGTGCAGCTCTGGATGGATACAGGGTAGAAGTCCCAGCTGCGCCATCCGCTTGATGGCCGGGGCCGGCTCCCGTTCCTTGAGAATATGCAGCAGCTCTCCTTGTAACCGATTCCCGCCAACCCGCTCCACCAGCCCTGCCCGCACTGCCGAGCGCAACAGACCTTCGGTATGTGTATCCAGCCTGAATCCCAGACGTTGTTCAAAGCGGATCGCACGAAAGGCCCTGGTGGGGTCTTCAACAAAGGAGAGGTTATGCAGCACCCGCACTGTTTTTCCCTGCAGATCCTTCTGACCACCAAAGAAATCCAGCAAACGCCCAAAACGGCTCTTGTTCAGACAGATTGCCAGGGTGTTGATGGTAAAGTCGCGGCGATACAGATCATGGCGCAGAGATGCCCGTTCAACCGTGGGTAACACGCCGGGAGAATCGTAGAATTCCAGCCGTGTACTGGCCACATCCAGCTTGCGTCCATCGGGGAAAATCACCACTGCAGTGCCGAAGGCATGGTGAGGGCGCACCCGGCAGCCGTGGTGTCCGCCAAAGGTTTCGGCAAAGAAGATCCCGTCCCCTTCAACCGTAACATCAAGATCAAGGTTTTCCTGGTTCAGCATCAGATCGCGGACAAAACCGCCCACCGCATGCACGGAAACCCCCAAATCATCGCCGGTAGTTCCCAACAGTTCCAGAAGTTGCACCGATTCAGCAGGCAGACGCCGCCTGAGTAAGCCACCCAGATCCCGCACTTTGGGCTCAGGCGCAAGACGTTCGAGATCGTAGAGCGCTTCTCCATGTATGCTGCTGCCATGTAAATGACGCAACAGGTCAGTACGGGTCACCACCCCCACCAGCTTTTCATCCTCAAAAACCGGCACAAAACGACGGTCGCCACCGATCATATGATCCATCACGGCATCCAGCAGTGTATCCGGTGCGGCGTCCATAAATGTTGTGTGCATTACCTCGGTCACCGGTCTGTCGCCAAGACCGTGGTAGACAGTCTTTTCCGCCACCTTGCGGGTTATAAATCCCAACAACCGTTCACCCTGCAACACCGGCATGGCACTGTAGTTATAGCGCACCAGCAGATCCCGCGCCCCCTGTACGGTAGTGTCAGATGAGACACTCCTGACCGGTGACGACATAACCTGACCGACCGTCCTGCGGGGGCGAACCGCCAGCAGCAGATTGCGCTCCAGCCTTTCCAGCACCGATGCGAGCGGTTCTCCCTTAACCGTTGCCGAGGCTGCAGCTGCATGCCCTCCTCCGCCAAAGCTACGGAGCAGCTCACCGACATCCACTTCAGGAACACGGCTACGGGCAACCAGATAGACCCGATCAGCCATGGCCACCACCAGTACCAGCAGATCCAGATTTTCCATATCCCGTATCATATGGGCCAGACCGGCAATATCCCCCACGTACCAGGAGCGGCTGGCATGGGCCACAGATATCCGTACCCCGCTTATCTCGCTGGTCTTCAGTGTGGTAAGCAGATCATGCAGTAATTCCACCTGCAATGTTGTCAATTCCGGCGCCAGTATTTCATCGGTCAGCTGCAGACGGGCACCACGTTCAAGCAGCCAGGCAGCAGCACGGTAATCCTCTGGCGTGGTGGTGGGAAACAGCAGACGACCAGTATCTTCATGAATCCCCAACAGCAACAGGGTTGCTTCAGCCGGTGTCGGCTCAATTCCCCGTTCTTGCAACAGGGTGGTCATAATGGTTGCTGTTGCTCCACAGGGACGTACGCATCCACCGGTTGCCAGGATGCTGTCAGCCGTTGGGGGATGATGATCATACAGATGTATCTCAAGACCGGCCTGCTCAAGTAACTGGGCAAAACGGGCAATACGCGAGGAGTGCTGACAATCAACCAGAATCAGTCGGGTGATCAGGGTAAGATCGACATCTTTGGAACGGACAAAGGAGGGCAGCAGATCTGGATGACGGGAGCAGAAATCACGCAGATTCTTTTCCTGCGAACCGGGGAAGCTGAGCAGAGCACCGGGATACAAACGGGCAGCCGCCGCCAGGGAGCCCAGGCAGTCAAAATCAGCATTTACGTGTGAGATCACCAGATCCATAGGTTACTTTCCAGACAACTTTGACTCCCAGCGCCAGGCATCTTCGACGATGGTTTGCAGGCTGTCATACCGTGGCCTCCAATCGGTCAGTTGCTTGATCTTTTCCGCCTGGGCAATCAGGCAGGCCGGATCGCCGGGACGACGGCCAGCCTCAACCACTGAAAAGTCAATGCCACTAACCTGTTTAACCATGGCCAACACTTCCCGCACGCTACTGCCCTGGCCATAGCCCACGTTGATGGCAGTTGACTCACCCCCCTTGTCCAGGTAGCCAAGGGCTGCCAGATGGGCTGCTGCAAGATCTTCAATATGGATATAATCGCGGATGCCGGTCCCATCCGGTGTGGGGTAATCAGTGCCGTAGATGGCTACCTGCTGACGCTGGCCAAGGGCGGTCTGGCAGGCGATCTTGATCAGATGGGTCGCCTCTGGTGTTCTCTGGCCGATCCGGGCCTGAGGATCAGCTCCAGCCACGTTAAAGTAGCGCAAGGCAACGTATTTAAAGCCGTGCGCAGCTGCCGCATCCCGCAGCATCCATTCGCTCATCAGTTTGGAGGTGCCATAGGGATTGATTGGTGCCAGCTGGGTTTCTTCCGAGGCACTACCCCCTTCAGGAAAACCATAGACCGCAGCGGTGCTGGAGAAAACAAAACGCTCAACACCGTGTCGCACACAGGCTTCCAGCAAGCCCAAAGTATTGCGAGTATTGTTCCCGTAATATTTAAGCGGCAGTGAGACTGATTCCGGCGCCACTATGGCAGCTGCAAAATGCAGTATCGTCTTGATACGATGGGTACGAATGATTTCCTCGAGTGTATCACGGTCAGCAAGATCAGCCTCCACCAGTAACTCGCCATGTAACAGGGCTTCACGAAAGCCGGTGGTGAGATTATCGTAGACCACCACCTGATGGCCAGCTTCTGAAAGCTGCCGCACCACATGACTGCCGATATAGCCGCAGCCGCCGGTTACCAGTATTTTTTCTGACACGGGATTTTATCCTTACAGGTAGTGTTGAATGTTATTTCGAGCCCGTTCCAAACGCTCTCTGCTATGGGCTTCCAGGGTCCAGACCGCCTGTGGTGCGTACCGCTTCAGCAAATCGGTCACCTTGTTAAAGTCAATCTCCCCTTCCCCCACCGGAAGATGTTCATCAGCCTGACCATGGTTGTCATGCAGATGACTTTCAACGACATAGCTGCCCAGAGCAGTAAACCACTCTTCAAGCGAGACCGTTGCAAACATATTGAAATGACCGGTATCAAAGCAATGTCCAAACAGTGAACGATCCAGCTGTTCCAGCACCTGCAGCAGTGTAGAAGGTTCTTCTTCAAAGATATTCTCAAGGGCTACCACACAGCCTGCCTGGCGGATACGGGGCTGCTGGAAGCGCCAGAAGGCAACCGTATTTGCAACCCAGCCCGCAATGGCTGAACCGTAGGTTAAACGACTGTAGCCAGGATGAAACACAACCACCCGTGCCTTCAGAATTTCTGCACAATCAAGGGTTTGCTCCACCCGCAGCCGGGTCACCTCACGCACAGCACGATCAACAGAGCCGGGGTTAAGATCCATGAATGTGGCATGGATGGTACAGGAAAGCCCACTATCCAAAAGCTCCCTCGCAAAGGAACGGATCAATCCGCTGTCCAGTGTATCAAGCGCCTCTGACGGCAGATACAGTTCCGGGTTTATCCGCTGTTCCAGCAAGTAGGAGCGATGTTCCACAAGCCGGGGCCAGGGTATGTGGGCGCAGAGCAAACTAGGCATGGCTCCCCCTCTCCTGCGTGCGTTTGATGCTATGTCCCAGGGTTACCCGCTGCTTGACCAGCAACTCAAGTTTGTCCACTGAGGAGGGATCACCCAGTACTATCAAGGTATCCCCCTCGTCAATCTCATCGTGGGGGTTGGGATTGAAAATCATATGGCCGTGGGATTTTTTGATACCAACAATGATAACCCCGGTCTCCTTGCGGAATCCTGAACTGACCAGGGTTTTTCCCGCAAAATCTGAATCTTGGGGGATACAGATCTCCTCCATTTGCAGATCAAGGTGTTCACTGGCTGTGGCGATCTCGATAAAATCCACCACACTGGGCCGCAAAATTGACTGGGCCATCCGCATGCCGCCAATGGCATAGGGCGACACCACTTTATTGGCACCAGCCCGCTTCAACTTCAGCTCGGTCCCTTCTTCACCGGAACGGGCCAGAATATACAGGTCAGGATTTAAACCTCTGGCGGTCAGGGTGATGTACACGTTCTCCGAATCGGAAGTGACCACTGAAATCAGCCCTTTTGCATGCTGGATACCGGCCCGGATCAAGGTCTCATCAAGGGTGGCATCCCCCTTCATCCAGAGGTAGCGGCTATCTTCAATCTGCTCCACCACATCGGTATTACGCTCAACAATAACAAACGGAACATCATTGGCCGCCAATTCACGACAGATCATTGAACCGATCCGTCCGAATCCACAGATGATGTAATGTCCCGATAGGGCGTCAATCTTCTTTTCCACCTTTTTCCTCCCAATAATCTGCTGAATCTGACCTTCAAACATCAATTGGGCAACACTGCTGACCAGATAGCCCAGGGTACTGACACCGAACACAATCAGCGTCATGGTAAACAGCTTGCCCTGATTGGTCAGGTCGTGAACCTCCTTGAATCCGATTGTGGCCAGGGTGATCACCGTCATATAGACAGCATCAAGCAGACTCCACCCTTCAATAAGTATGTACCCACTGGTACCCAGGGTTAGCAGCAGTACCAGAATGGCAAGCGATATCTTCAACCGGCGGACCGGATCCATAGTACTCCCCAGGATATTGATCAGAATCGTTGCACCCTACTATCAGCACCGTCAAAATTCAAGTTTCTCGTGGATCTGAGAGCAGGATAAAAACCCATTGTTTTCCTACTGGAAACCAGCAGGAAAACGCCGATTCAATTGACAAATAATGCATACTGTATACAATGTAAGCATCTTCTTTCTTATGGAGTATAGTCTCCCTTATGAAAAAAATAAGTGACCGACACCCGACACTGCGGGAAAAGATCCTTGAAAATATTCGTGATACCATTATTTCCGGTTCGATAACTTCCGGTAGTCGTGTGTCAGAGCCGGAACTTGCCGAACGTTTCGGCATCAGCAGGACACCGATCCGGGAGGCGTTCCGCCAGCTTGAATCAGAAGGTTATCTGAAGGTGATCCCCCGCAGAGGTGCGGTTGTCAGTGCGTATACCCAACGGGATGTCGAAGAGTTCTATGCCATCAAGAGCATTCTTGAAGGATATGCTGCTAAATTGGCCTGTGCCAAGCTGACTAAAAAGGAAATTGATCGGCTGCAAGCCATCAATGAACGGCTGGCAGAACTCTGTGAGCAGTCTGATATCAAACAGTTTTTCAAGGTACACAGTGACTTCCACGACCTCTTTATCAAAGCGGCCGATAATGATAAATTACGCGAGATGATCAATCTGCTGGTAACCCGCTTCCAGCGGCTGCGGCTGATGTCACTTTCCCAACCGGGCCGGATGGCCGTTTCAGTACAGGAACACAATAAGATCATTACCGCTTTTCGTGAACACAACAGTGAAGCCGCAGAGCTTCTGGTGCGCAAAAATGCCGAGTATGGCGGCAAGGTTCTGCTTGACGAATCGGTCTGTCGTCCTGACGAGGCGATGGACCTGTAGGATACAGATAATGAACACCCCCACCCAGGATAACAGACGCAGACTCCCCAAGATGGACAAGGTACTGGCATGGCCAGAGATCGCGGCGTTAAGATCGATTACCAACCACAACGGCTTGAAAGATGCGGTACGGAACGTACTGGATCAACTGCGCCACAAGCTTTCGCACGATAGCGACACAGATCTTTCCCCGGATCATATCTGCAGTCTGGTGCTCCATGCCGTGCGTGCTGCCGAGACTCCCAGTCTGCGTCGGGTCATCAACGGCAGTGGCGTGGTTGTGCATACCAATCTGGGCCGTTCTCCCCTGCCCCATGCTGCTGAAGCCGCTCTGCGAGACACCGCCTGGGGCTACAGCAACCTTGAATTTGATCTGGAGTCAGGCGAACGTGGCGAACGCTACGTACATATTGAAAAGCTGCTTTGCGAACTGACCGGTGCTGAGGCTGCCCTGGTGGTCAACAACAATGCCGCTGCAGTTATGCTGGCCCTTTCAAGTCTTGCTGCCGGTCATGAGGTACTGGTCTCCAGAGGCGAACTGGTGGAAATCGGGGGCTCATTCCGTATCCCTGATGTTATGCGCCAGAGTGGCGCAAGGCTGGTCGAAGTGGGCACCACCAACCGGACCCATCCCCGCGACTATATCAGTGCTATCACTGATCAAACCGCCCTGTTGCTGAAGATTCACACCAGCAATTTTGCCGTGGTTGGTTTCACTGCCGAGGTGGATACCACAATGCTGTCCCGCATCGGCCTTGAATCCCGTATCCCCACCATGATTGATGCCGGCAGCGGTTGTCTGATAGATTTCTCCCGCTTTGGTATTACTGGTGAAGCCACCATCCAGCAGCATCTGCAAGCCGGAGCTGATATTATCACCTTTAGCGGAGACAAACTGCTGGGCGGTCCGCAGGCTGGCCTGATCGTTGGTCGGCGCGACCTGGTTGAAAAGATGAAACGTCATCCGTTGCTGCGTGCACTGAGGATTGATAAGCTGACGCTCGCATCTCTTGAAGCCACACTGCGACTGTACCGTGACGAATGGGTTGCCCTGACTGAAATCCCGACACTAAGGATGCTGACCATGTCTCGGGATGCCTTAATCCTGCAAGCCCGACGGATACAACGCAAACTCCGCTCACTATTACCGGATCAGTTCAAACTAACCCTGCATGATGGTTTTTCTAGCCCCGGAGGCGGCACCTTTCCACTTTTACAACTACCCAGCCGCCTGATTGAGATAACAGTACAAGGGATACCACCCCACCGTCTTGAAGAACTGCTGCGCACCACCAGACCTGCGGTGGTGGGGCGACTGCAGAAAGACCGTTTTCTGCTTGATGTCCGTACCCTGAACGATGAGGAGTTGCCACTTCTGGCAGCAGCCCTGCAACAGGCAGCAGGAGTGTCCCGTGACTGATCAACATGTTTATGCTGTGGTACCTGCTGCAGGAATGGGCAAGCGGATGGGGGCCTCAATCAACAAACAGTATCTGCAACTGAGCGGCAGACCGATTATTGCCCATACTCTACAGGTGCTGCAGGACTCGCCCGCTATCAATGGCATCATACTGATAATCCCGGAAGACGAAATCCCCTATTGCCGCAGTGAAGTAGTTGAAAAGTATCACTTCTCCAAGGTGCTTACGATTGTGGCGGGCGGTGCCGAGCGCCAGCATTCGGTTATGAACGGCCTGGCCGCCCTGCAGCACCATGCAGCGGACACGGATATTGTGCTGATCCACGATGGTGTACGCCCTTTTATTACTGAAGCAATCCTGCAAAATACCATTACCATGGCTGCCACCGGTGTGGGAGCATTGGTTGCGGTACCAGCCAAAGACACCATTAAGGTAGTACAGGATGGTACCGTTACCGCTACACCTGAACGTGCCACCCTCTGGCAAGCCCAGACTCCACAGGGCTTCCTCTTCGGCCAGATATTCCAGATTCATACCAGAGCTGCGCTGGAGAAGTTTCTGGGCACAGATGACTGTTCGCTGCTTGAACGTTATAAAGAAACAGTCAAAATAATAGCAGGCAGTTACCGCAATATCAAAATAACCACACCTGAAGACCTGCTGCTTGCCGAGGCTTTTATCAACGACACCGGTGGAGGTCAGCCATGATGGGGCGCAAACATCTCCTGATTGTATTCAACAACACCGTTGCAGCCCAGCTGGCGCACCAGCTGCTTGAGCCCGGTGACTACACGCTGCATCTCGCCGATAACTGTATTGCTGCCCGTAACATTATCCAGCAACAGCAACTGGATGGTATTCTGCTTGGTTCTCCTCCTCACGACCATTGCCTGCCACCTCTGGACCATCTGAAGGAATCCGGCAATGATCCGGCGGTAATCGCTCTGCTGGATGCAAATGAACAAGAGCGCTATCTTGCCTGCCACAAGGAAGGAGCGCTTGATTGCCTGATGGCCCCGTTTAATGTTGAACAGCTGACGAAAAGCATTGAGCGATGCCTGGCGATTAAATCGCTGGAACGGGAAAAGCGTGATTTCATTTCCATGCTCTCCCATGATCTTAAGAATCCACTTACCGCTGCTATCGGCTCCATTGATCTGGTCAGGGAAAAACGGCTGGGACAGATTAACCGTGAGCAGGCAGGCTACCTGGCTTCGGCAATTGAAAGCTGTAATGAAGTAGTGGCCATGATTGACAACCTGCTGGATATTCACCGTTTTGAGGCAGGCAAGGTCAGCTTTCACAACAGTTCGGTCAACCTGTCAGAATTAACCCAAAAGGTTCTTTCAGGATTCAGCGGCATGCTGAAACATGATCAGATACAGCTACAAACCGAACTGGAAGAGGGCATCCCGTTACTGCAGCTCGATTACCACAAATTCTCACGGGTGATTGCAAATCTACTTACCAATGCGGTAAAATTCACCCCCAGTGGTGGTAAAATCAGTGTACGCTGTTATTGTGGTGTATCTGTAGATTCGCAGGTGGCTATAATTTTGAGTATAAAAGACACCGGTAACGGTATCGCCACGGTTGATTTGCCGATAATTTTTGATCGTTTTATGCAAGCTCGCAATCATAGTGGCCGGGGCAGTGGCGGTTGCGGCCTTGGCTTGGCCTTTTGCAAAATGGTTATCGAGGCGTATCAGGGCACTATTTCGGTCTATAGCAAGGAAGGTGCTGGCAGCGAGTTCATAATCACAATTCCTATTCCAGAAACCTGACAGGAGGATAAAATGACACTTCGTATACTAATGGTTATGCTGACAATTTGTTTCATCCAGGGCTTCTCTGATACCGCTACAGCTTCTGGAATGGACCTTTCCAAGGCTTTGGTGATTGGCAGCGGACCAAAAAAGGTGTTTGAATTTACTGACCCGGACTGTCCTTTCTGTCGTAAGGCTTCAGCCTATTTTCATAAACGGACAGATCTGACCCGCTATGTTTTTTTCAGCCCCCTTGCCATGCATCCCCATGCACGACCCAAGATCCAGTATATTCTTTCCGGGACGGATAAAGCCAAACTGTATCATGAGGTTATGTCTGGCGCTGTTGACAAACTTGACAGCAGTAAACTGCCGGTTACTTCGCATGGAATCAAACTACAGGAAGAACAGCAGGCTATAGCAAAAAAGGCCGGTGTTGATGCTACACCGACCTTCATGATCATGGGCAGGATTATTGAAGGATTTGATCAAAAGAAGATTGAAGAACTGTTGGGAAAGTAAACTTCGCAAGATAGCCCCTCTTGTCAGGGGGGCTATAAAAATCAATACTCCAGCGGCATCGCCTTGACCTGCTTGGCCGTAAACACCGGCCCATCCTTGCAAACATAGACGTTACCCACGTTGCAACGACCGCACTTGCCAAGACCGCACTTCATCCGGTTTTCCAGAGTGGTGAAGATCGCTTCATCGCCAAAGCCCAGTTTTTCCAGCACCGGCAGGGTGAATTTGATCATGATCGGCGGACCGCAGACCAAGGCGATGCAGTTGTCTGCTGATGGTGCCAGTTCATCCAGCACCGTTGGCACAAAGCCCACCTTACCATCCCACTCAGGACCGTTACCGCCTGGATCAACCGTCTTGATCAGCTTCAGATCACTGCGTTCTTCCCACTCTTTCAGTTCCCGCTTATAGACCAGATCCGCCTCAGTCCGGGCGCCGTAGACAATGGTGATATCACCAAACTTGTCCCGCAGGTCCAGACAGTTCCAGATCAGAGTTCGTAAAGGTGGCAGGGCGATGCCACCGGTCACAAACAGCAGATTCTTGCCATAAAACTGCTCGATCGGAAACGAATTGCCATAGGGACCGCGCACCCCCATGGTATCACCAACCTCAAGACGACGCAGCGATTCAGTTACCCGCCCCACTGCCCGGAAGCAGCACTCAATATACCCTTTACGGGTCGGCGACGAGGCGATGCAGAAGGTGGATTCACCGGCACCAAAGGCAGAGTACTCGGCAAACTGACCAGCCCGGAAGTTGAAGTTCTCCCGCACCTGTTCATCCTGAAACACCAGCCGTAACGTACGGACATCAGGGGTTTCATCAATGACTTCTTCCACGGTGGCAAGGTACGGCAGGTAGATGTTTTTGTTTGTATCACACATAAGAGCTAAACCTTTTTTCCACGAAGTACACGAAAATACACGAAGAGAAAATCATGAAACCAGACGTTTCCATTCGAGCTTTCCTGAACTGCCAAAATTTATGAGTAGGCCAACTCTCATTCCGGTTGACCTAAGATAGTTTATGACTTGAGATTCTTCGTGGCCTGTTAATCTTTGTAACGCTTCAATTCAACGATAATGCTGTTAAAGCAAACTAGATCAGCAATATACTCTTTGTTCAAGACGTGTGTTTTGTACTGTATTTTGAGAGACTGCTGCGAAACAAAAGGAATCTTACGCAAGCTGAGTTCGTATGCGAGCGCCTCCTGATAAACGGCTTCTAAAAAACCACTGCCAAGTTCTTTATGAACTTCAATAGCTGCTCCAATTATTTGGAATACTTCCTCTCTATATATCAGCTCATTCATTAAGATTTTCTTCGTGCTCCTTCGTGTTCTTCGTGGACAAACTATTTCCCCTCTATCTCTTCCAGCACACCGGCAATATCAATCCCCACCGGACAAATTCTGATACAGCGCCCGCAGCCGGTGCAGAGGGTTTGACCAAACTTGTCATCGTAATACTTGAACTTGTGCATGATCCGGTTGCGGTAGCGTTTGGGCTGCAGGTCACGGGGGTTGTGGCCGGAGGCATGATTGGTAAACTTTGAAAATCCACAGGCGTCCCAGAATTTACGGCGTTTGCCGGACTTTTCAGATCCTTCATCCACAATATCAAAGCAGTGGCAGGCCGGACAGACAAAGGCACAGGCACCGCAGCCCACACATCGGGTGGCAATGCTGTCCCAGGCTGCATCTTCAAAATGCTCATCAAGCCAGGCCTTGATCCTCTTCAGGTCAAACGGTTGCGGTGCAGGGGCAGCCAAGGCCTGGGTCTGGGTACCATCCAGGTCAGAAAAGCGGTCTTTCCAGCTAACAAAAAATGCTTCACCTTTTTCACTCTGGCTCTCTGCCAGAAAGCCGCCCCCAACCAAGGGGGTTAACATCAGGTCTGCACCTTTTGGGTCATTTGGAGAAAGACCGACTGCACTACAGAAGCAGGCATCATCCGAGCTGGTGCAGGCCAGACCGATGATGGTGGTTCTGGCCCGGCGTTCCAGAAAGAACTGATCCTTGTAATCCCAGGAGAAGACTGCATCCAGAACCGGTATGGCTGCTGCATCACAGGGACGCACCCCAATCAGTACCGTCTCAGGGAAACGCTCTGCCGTGACATCGGTCAGCTGTACCTGCTGGCCTTCCTTACGGTACTCCAGCAGATCTTCACAGACCGGAAAAAACGCCTCTTTGACTGAACGGCGTGGCAGCTCATCAATCACCAGGTCTGAGGCCGAGGCCAACGGCTCATACAGCACCGTACTGCCTGACCTGCGTGGCCCTACCACCCGCTGTCCCTTGAACAGCAGGCTGTCCAGCAGCAGGCGAAAATTAGCTTCGGTAATCTGTTTCTGCATAGTCAGTATCTTTCTCTAGCGGATGAACGACTGGTCATCATGCTCGTCATAGCTGTTCAGTGGCCCCTTGTCCCGTACCTCAAAGCCAGCCTCGCTGTTAAACAGCTCTTTCAACTCTTTAGCCATTTTACGGTTCAGCAGGTTAAGCGGGATATCCATGGGACAGACCCGCTCACACTCGCCACAACCAGCGCAGCGACCAGCCAGGTGCATGGCCCGTACCAGATGCCAGGCGGTGTTGCCTGCAGGCCGGGGAGTCTGCTCCACCATCTGAGGACGGTTTCGATCACAAAGACACTGTTCACAAAAGCAAAACGGGCAGACCTGACGGCAGGCATAACACTTGATACATTTACTGAACTGTTCTTTCCAGTACTCCCAACGCTGCGCCGGGGACATCGCCTCAAGCCGCTTAATTTCATTGAAATAGCGCTGCTCAAGCTGTGGTTGTTTGGGCAGTTCAACTGATGGCACAAAATCACAGCCCAGTGGCAGACGGTCAGCACATTCACAGCACTTGGACGCGATATTGTCAGTTGTCAGTACAGCTGCAGGTTGCAGAACTGATCCCAGCACGCCGGTACAGGGGATACCGATCAGGTAAAGATCTTCACGCTTTAGTTGCGATTCCCCCAACAGACCGACCAGTGCCTTCAGGTCACAACCTTTGACCACAACCGCAATTTTACCGGTTTTGGGCACATCCTTCTTGGCCTTGGTCAGATAGACCGCAAGGTTATTCACGCAGGCAGCGGTAAAGATTAGCTTGTCAGCATCGTCAGCAGAGGTGATCACAACCGGCTGGGTTGAGCCTTTGCGACGGCTGGCAGCATAACCAATGACCGCCGTGACCGTATTGTCAGACAGAATACGTCTCGCCTCATTACGGACTGCTTCAGTGATTGCAGCATGGCAGGAGATATCTACTGTTTCAGATTGCATCATAGGCCTCTTGCAGTTCCGGCGTATTCAGGCTGCCTGACCACTGTTCCTCCAGGGCCAGATCCTTGAACTCCACCATCGGCCCCATGGACCGTACCCGCTCGGTCAGATCCGTTACCACCTCAACCCACTTGCCCCCTTCGGCAGCCGAAACCCAGGAGAACTGAATCCGATTCAGGTCAACACCGATGAATTCGAGTAGTTTGCGGAAGGCAGCAAAACGTCTTCTGGCATGGTAGTTACCAGCAATGTAGTGGCAGTCGCCCGGATGACAGCCGGAGACCAGTACACCGTCAGCCCCCTGTTGAAACGCCTTGAGGATAAAGACCGGATCTATCCGTCCGGTACAGGGGAATTTCAACACCCGTACGTTGGATGGGTACTGCATCCGGCTGGTGCCGGCCAGGTCGGCCCCGGCATAGGTACACCAGGTGCAGACAAAAGCGATGATCTTTGGTTCAAAGGTGTGTTTTGGTTTTTCAGGGTGCATATATTCAAAACCTTTTTATCCACAAAGCACACGAAGATTCACGAAGAGAAGGCAAATCATAAAAACAACCTCAAAATCCTTTTTAGATATTCTTCGTGTCCCTTCGTGCTCTTCGTGGATCAATGTTTTTATAGTGCCTCTATCATCGCTACAATTTGTTCATCAGTATAACCATCCAGCTCAACTGATTTTGACGGGCAGGTTGCCTGACAGGTACCGCATCCGGCACAGACACCGGGGTTGACGTAGGCCACCACTTTAATCAGGTTGCCCTGACGATCCCGAATTTCTTTCTCTTCAATAGCTCCGTAGGCGCAGACCTTCTTGCAGGCAAAACAGCCAACACAGCCGTTTTCCTTGACCCTGGCCACAATCGGCTCCCGCTCCAGTTTATCCTTGGCAAAGAGGGTCATGACCTTGGCAGCAGCAGCTGACGCCTGGGAGACAGTATCCGGGATATCCTTGGGCCCCTGGCAGGCACCGGCCAGGTAGATTCCGGCGGTGGCGCATTCTACCGGCCTCAGCTTGGCATGGGCCTCTGAGTAAAAGTTGTACTTGTCGTAGGAGATACCAAGTTTTTGCGCCAGAAGGTCGGCACCTTTCTGGGGCTGTACCGCCGTGGCCAGCACCACCAGATCAGCTTCTATCTCTACCTGTACGCCAACGGAAATGTCGCTGCCCATGACGACAATCTTGTCCCCTTTTTGATACAACCGGGAAACCATGCCACGAATATAGACCGCTTCTTCATCTTCAATTGAGCGTCGCCAGAATTCGTCGTAACTCTTGCCCGGCACCCGGGCATCCATAAAGAAGACGTAGGCCTGGCCATCATGCACCTTGTGGTGGTACAGCATGGTATGTTTGGCCGTGTACATGCAGCAGACCTTGGAGCAGTAGGAGATCCCCTTCTCCCTTGATCTGCTGCCAACACATTGGATAAAGACCACCTGCTTCGGCTCTTTGCCGTCTGAGGGACGCAGGATCTTACCGCCGGTGGGACCAGAGGCTGAGGCCAGACGCTCAAAGGTCATGCCGTCAATCACATCAGGAATCTTGCCGTGGCCAAATTCACCATAGCCTTTGATGGGGGATCCCTTCGGCTTTTCAGTGATACGGTACAGTTCAAATCCGGTGGCGACGACAATGGCACCAACCGGTTCAACGACCAGCGTATCTTCCTGTTCAAAATCAACCGCGCCAGGGCCGCAGACTTTCTGGCAGACCCCACATTTCCCACTCTTGAACATGGTGCAGTTTTCACGGTCAATGACCGGCACATTGGGGACGGCCTGGGGGAACGGGACATAGATGGCTGTGCGCATCCCCCTGTCGCAGTCAAAGCTGTTAGGGATCTTTTTCTGGGGGCATTTGGTCATGCAGACACCGCAGCCGGTGCATTTGTGCTCATCAACCGAGCGGGCCTTTTTGCGAATGGTGACCTGGAAGTTGCCGATGTAACCGTCTACCTGTTCAATCTCACTATAGGTATGCAGGGTAATATTGGGATGGTTGGCAACATCAACCATTTTAGGGGTCATGATGCATTGGGAGCAGTCAAGTGTGGGAAAGGTTTCAGAAAGCTGGGCCATATGGCCACCAATGGAGGGTTCCCGCTCCACCAGTACCACCTGATGTCCACAATCAGCAATATCAAGGGCGGCCTGGATACCGGCAATACCTCCGCCAATCACCAGGGCCCGCTTGGTGACCGGAACCGTTATGGTGGGCAGTACCCGGTTCTTCTTGACCCGCTCCACCAGCATGCCGACAATCTCGGTTGCTTTTTGAGTAGCCTCATCCCGATCTTCATGCACCCAGGAGCAATGCTCACGGATATTGGCCATTTCACACAGAAACGGATTCAGCCCTGCCTGTTCAACCGCCTTGCGGAAGGTGCGCTCATGCATGCGGGGTGAACAGGCAGCCACCACGACATGGGTCAGACGGTGTTCTACAATTGCGTTTTTTACCAGGTTTTGTCCCGGATCAGAGCACATGTATTTGTAGTCAACGGCAAAGGCTACACCGGGCATCAGGGCAGCCGCAGCAGTTACTCTCTCTACATCAACCGTGCGGGAGATGTTCTCGCCGCAATGACAAATAAAAACACCGATACGGGACATCTAGGCATTCTCCGCAGGGATCAAATCCAGCTTACGCAGGGTCTTGACCAGTTTTTCCGGTTGCACCGGCTTGACCAGATGGGCAGCTGACTGAGCTGCCACATAGGCCTGAATCACATCTTGCGGCGTACTCAGCGAAGACAGAACAATAATATTCACCCCGTTGGCAATGGGGATACCATGTTTTTCCTCATATACGCGGATGGCCTTGGCAGCTTCAAGGCCATCCATCTCAGGCATAACGATATCCAGCAGAATCAGATCGTAAGGCTCGTTAGCCTCCAGGGCCGTTACAAATTTAGCCAGCCCTTCGCGGCCATCGGCGGCCAGCTCGCACCGGGCATAAGGCTCCATCTGTAATGCCAGCAGCTCACGACTCAGTTCATCATCTTCCATTATCAGACAACGCAGCATACTACCGCCTTAATTCAGGTTTTTCTCTTTCAGCAACTTCTGGGGGCTGACAATCAGCGCATCCAGCCCAAGCCGTCCTTGTGGCACCCCCACAGCGATACCGATCAACTGGGTCAGATAGAAAATCGGCAGACCAAAACTTGTTTCATACAACCCCTCAATCTCTTTCTGGCGAATATCCAGATTACCATGACAGAGCGGGCAAGCCACCACAATACAGTCAGCGCCAGCTGCCTTGGCAGATTCCAACACGGCACTTGACAACTGCTGCACAACCGGCGGGCGGGAAAGGGTAAAATTGGCGCCGCAGCACTCAAGACGATGGGTCCAGGCAACGGTTTTTGCGCCAACTGCTTCCATGACCTTCTCCATGATGGTTGGTGCCTCGGTACAATCAAGATTCGGAACATCCGTTGGACGAGTCAGCAAGCAACCGTAATAACAGGCCACCGTCAAACCGGAAAGTGGCTTCTTCACCTCTTTAGCCAAGTGATCCAGGCCATAATCCCGCACCAGAATCTCAAGCAGATGCTTTACGTTCCGCTCAAGATGAACCGGTGCGTCAATAGCCTTTTCAACCAGCTTTCGCTTGGTTTCATTTTCACCCAGTATATGCTGCGCAAATTTTAACCGAGAAAAACAGGATGCACAGGCAACAGCCATATCGCCCGGCACCTGCTCTGCCAGCTCTAAATTCTTGGCTGATAGTGACAAGGAAAGCAGCTCATCTACGTTATGAGCCGGTGTCGCGCCACAGCAGATCCAGTCCGGAATCTCTTTCAAACCAATTTCCAGCACCGAAAACAGTTCTCTGGTAGACAGATCATATTCTGAGGCCGAAGCATGAAGAGAGCAGCCTGGATAGTAGGAATAGCTGAGGGTACTCACAGGGCTTCTCCTTTGCGACGCATTTCTTCAATACGGCTGAAGATCTTTTCAACTTCGGCAATATTTCTGTTTTTTTGGTGAAACACCTTTAATTTACCCTTGGTTAACAACTTTGGCCCCAACATCATATCCTTCAGAAACTGCCCGGACTTTACGTTAAAGACAGCTGCCAGCCTCATTTCATACTGACGACCATAGGTACGGATGTTATCCAGAAAAAGACGATTGGCAAGCTGAACGTAACTCTCTTTGGAGGGACCGTCCTGATCCCAGGAGAGTTTGCGCAGGGCATCCATGATGGAGGCAAGATGCACCTGATTAGGACAACGGGTAGAGCAGGTTTCACATGAGACGCAGTACCAGATTGAACGCCCCGCCAAGATCCGCTGCCACTGCCCTAACTGCAGCAGGCGTACAATCCGGTTGGGTGGGTGGTCCATAAAAGTGGCCATGGGACAACCGGCAGAACATTTACCACACTGAAAACAGCGCCTGACAGACGTGCCAGAGAGTTGCTCCACCTTACGGACCATGTCGATATCCATGGTCTCCTGCGAGATGAGCATTTTTTTCTTCTTCATGGGAACACCATTTTATTTAAACTAAATATTATTTTTTTACACATATTCAAATCAGTTGTTTCAATAAATATAATTGCCATACACATTCACTTACACTAAAATTACTTACACTATCCATAGCGTTAAAATCAAGTTTTATTTAGATCTACAAGCATGTTTCTGGGGAAATATGTCAGGTTCGAACATTCTTTGCAACAGTCACCACACAAAAAGCCCGCAGATTTCTCCGCGGGCTTTTTGTGACAATCGCAACTCAAACTTTAGATACTAACGATTAGCCGGATTCTTGGGATCACCCTTGTATCCAAGAGCCTTCCAGTCCAGACGCCCCTTTTCACCGTGGCAGTCGGCGCACCTGAGGGCCTTCTCCTTTGGAGACACCATATGGTTTACCGGCCATACCATTGAGGTTTCAATCCAACCGAACTTGCCGCTGTAGGGCAGACCGGCGGCTTTCATGCCGGTTTCAATAGCCAAATTCCAATCAAACTTGGTCCAGTAGCCGTTCGGACCAAAGGTATTGACCACAGCGATGGTGTTATTGCCAGCGTCATAGGGCTGCTTACCCTTCATAACCTTGAAAGGGAAGATTTTGGCATTTGGATCCTTACGGTCGCCCTTGGCGGAAGAAAGCTTAACTACTTTTGAAGGATCGATCTTCTCGCCAAGCAGCACACGTTCAACGGAACCATTGTACCAATAATAGGTAGGGACGACATCCTTATCCCACTTGAAGTCACCCTTGATCTTGGCGTACAGATGCTCACCATACTTGTCGTGCGGGATATCCTTGGCCGGAATGTCCTTACCAGCGGTTGACCAATCCCACCAGACTTTGGTCGGCTTGGCTTTGGCAAAGGCAGGAACGTGACAGGTCTGGCAAGCTATCTTCTTGGCATGCTTGTTCAGGAATTTATTCTTATGGAGATCTTCTTTATGGCAGTCAGTGCAGCCAAATATTTTTTTGCCAGCACCCACTGATACAGAGGCAGCTTCCCCCTTGATCGCATGGTCTTTACCCCCCTGGTGGCAGGACTGGCAGGTCATCTTGCTCTTGCCACCCATATGGACGTCAATTTCAGGAGTTGGATTCACCAAGGTCCCGTCCAAGTCACCATGCTTAACCCGGTCACCGCCGCCGCCGTAGAAATGACAGGAACCACAGGCAGTACGTGTTGGCTTACCTACTGACTGGGCCACCTTCACAAGATCAACAGCCGCCCACTTCTTCCCGCCAAAGCTTTTGTCTTCGCCAGGGTAAACCGGATGCCCGGCGGCAGCGGGAAACTTCTTATAAGTTCCAGTGGTGTCATGACAGACAAGACAGTCAACATTTTCAGCCTTTGAAAAATCAAAGTTTTTGTCCTTCCAGCCGTAGCCAGCATGACAGCTGGTACATCGAGGCCAATTGGAGTCAATAGCAACACAAAAGTTGTTGACAGCATTTTTTTTGCCGTACTCCAGCTCCTTGCCGTTTATTTTCTGCTTTTTAGCCCAAGTCCAATGAACTGATTTCATAAAAGACCTGGTCTCAGACTCGTGACACTCCATACACTTCTTGGTTACCTCTGGGCCATTTTTGAAAGGACCATTACCGACATAGTCCACATGGTTACCAGCAGCAGCTGTCGTTGCCAGAGCAAAACCCAACAGTAGCGCAGCATGTGCAAAGACACTCATAAACTTCATACACATTGTTCCCCCTTCTTGGAATTACCTCGCATCGAGGCCAAACATATTCAATAATCCATATAAATAGCTATTAACATTTGTTTTTTCTAATAAGGCTCTTATACTTAATTTCTACAGGGTGTCAAGACAAGATCGTTTTTCAATTAAAATCCAAATAACAAGAAAACAATTTAAGTTTTTTACTTGACCAAACCAAACAGCCATGATAGTAGTACGGTCTCATTTGTTCCCCAGTAGCTCAGTCGGTAGAGCGGGTGACTGTTAATCACCATGTCCGTGGTTCGAGTCCGCGCTGGGGAGCCAAAAATCCAAGTGGCTAGCCAAATCAGGCTAGCCCTTTTTTCATACTCATCACATTAATTTTCACAATATCTTTTCCTCCAGTCGATCTCCTCCACACAGTATTAATTCATTTTTATCCCCAAGAAACATTATGAAGACGTCTATTTCCCCCCTCCCGCATATAATATTCGACCGATTTCAGCAGTAATCCTTAAAACGGCAGTTAGTCAGTAGAGTAGGAAGCAAGCCACTGCTCCCGTAGATTTGGCTTGTCTGTTTCCGCCTCTTTCGTTTGGCGGTGCCTAAGTAGCCTTGCCATAGTTGCAGTAACCTGCTTCCCCTCGTCAAACCGTAC
>Ga0209373_10001088_pt1 | contig 35018 bp, 30 predicted proteins | sample Higcelweek5metaG_FD_187173 | JGI IMG/M metagenome (GOLD analysis project Ga0209373, IMG submission 187173) | Freshwater pond sediment microbial communities from the University of Edinburgh, under environmental carbon perturbations - High... | ecosystem: Environmental > Aquatic > Freshwater >... | reverse complement strand
ATGTTCACCCCACTTCCACTCTACAATATAACAAAAGATGTAAGTACTCCGGTCATTGTTGCTATGTTGCTGCTTTGTTTGGGATTACTTGTATTTATCTTTTTTATCTTTATGGATAGAAAACTGGACAAAGAAGAAAATGCTGCCGGTGTGGCAGCCGAAGAAGAATTTAAATTTTCGGATGTGCTGGATATCGCCAGGAATCGTGCTTTCTGGTACATTGCTATTCTTTGCGTATTGTTTTATTCAGCAGTTTTCCCATTCATTAAATTTGCAACGAATATGATTGTTCAAAAGTTTGAAGTTACCGATACTTTTGCCGGTTATATTCCTGCTTTATTACCTTTCAGCGCTTTACTACTAACCCCTTTGTTTGGAGGTATTTCTGACAAAAAAGGAAAAGCAGCCACTATTATGGTGATTGGTTCGATTTTATTGGTTTTTGTACATATATTGTTCTCCATTCCTTCGCTCAACAGTTTACCTGTAGCTATCGGATTAGTGATTTTACTGGGAATCGCATTCTCGCTGGTACCTTCGGCCATGTGGCCATCAGTAGCTAAAATCATTCCTCATAATAAATTGGGAACTGCTTACGCCATGATTTTCTGGGTACAGAACTGGGGATTGATGGGAGTTCCGTTGTTAATAGGTACGGTGCTCGAAAAATACTGTATTACTGGTACTGTTACTAAAATGGTAGAAGGCAAAGAGCAGGTAATTTCTCAATATAATTATATGATTCCTATGCTTATTTTCGCCTGTTTTGGTTTGTTGGGAATTGTTTTTGCATTCCTGCTCAAAAAAGAAGACCAACGTAAAGGTTACGGACTTGAAATGCCGAACGTAAAAAAATAAAATAAATTCCGATTGAAGAATGCTTTAAATACTTTGGCAACTTAGTATTTAAAGCATTTTTTTTATTAAAACAAAAGTTGTATTTTTATCCCTCAATATAGAAACCATCAAACAATTATCAACATGGAAAACAATGCCTTATTAAACGAAGTGATTGCAAAAGCAACTACATGGCTGAACGGCAATTACAATGAAGAAACTAAAGCCGAAGTTCGTCGTTTACTCGAATCGGAGGACAAAACCGAATTGATCGAATCGTTTTACCGCGACCTTGAATTCGGTACAGGCGGGTTACGCGGCATTATGGGCGCCGGCACCAACCGTATGAACATTTACACCGTAGGGGCAGCCACTCAGGGATTAAGTAATTACCTGAAAGCGCAATTCCCCGATCTGCCTCAAATCAGCGTGGTGATAGGTCACGACTGCAGGAATAACAGCCGCCTTTTTGCCGAAATATCGGCCAATATATTTTCTGCCAATGGCATTAAAGTCTATCTTTTCGAAGACCTGCGCCCGACGCCCGAAGCTTCGTTTGCCATCCGTCATTTAGGCTGTCAGAGTGGAATTATACTTACGGCTTCGCACAACCCGAAAGAATACAACGGTTACAAAGCTTACTGGAATGATGGTGCTCAAATGATTGCACCACACGACGAAAACGTGATTACCGAAGTTACCAAAACTAAGGTGGACGACATCAAATTTAAAGGAAATCCTGAATTGATCGAAATTATCGGCGAAAAAATCGACAACGCCTTTATCGAAGCCATTAAAACAATATCTCTTTCTCCTGATGCCATCAAACGCAACAGCAACCTTAAAATAGTGTACACACCTATTCACGGCACCGGAGTAAAACTTATTCCACGTGCGCTGAAAGAATATGGCTTTACAAACATTATCAATGTGCCTGAACAGGATGTGGTCAGTGGAAATTTCCCTACTGTTATTTCGCCGAATCCGGAAGAACCAGCGGCATTGGATATGGCTGTAAAAAAGGCAATTGCCACCGATGCTGATATTGTAATGGCTTCGGACCCTGATGCCGACCGTTTGGGTATTGCTATTAAAAATGACAAAGGCGAATGGATACTTGTGAATGGAAATCAGACCGCTCTGCTGTTTGTATATTATCTGATTACACGCTGGAAAGAAACCGGCCGACTGAAAGGCAACGAATACATAGTAAAAACAATTGTAACCACCGAAATTATCAAGGATATCGCCAATAAAAACAGCGTTGAAATGTTCGACTGTTTCACAGGATTCAAATGGATTGCAGCTGTCATTCGCGAAAACGAAGGAAAGAAAACATATATTGGTGGCGGCGAAGAAAGCTATGGTTTCCTTCCCGAAGATTTCTGTCGCGATAAAGACGCAGTGTCGTCGTGTACATTAATGGCCGAAATTACAGCTTGGGCCAAGGACAATGGCAAAACGCTTTTTGAATTATTACAGGATATTTATATTGAATACGGCTACGGAAAAGAAAAAGGTATTTCGGTAGTGCGCAAAGGTAAATCGGGCGCCGAAGAAATTGCCAAAATGATGAGCGACTTCCGCAACACGCCTCCACTGGAAATTGCCGGATCGAAAGTTGTGTTTATTAAAGATTACAAAACGTTGCAAATGAAAAATGTAATCACGGGTGAAGTATCGGAACTTACGATGCCTGCCACCTCAGATGTATTGCAATATTTCACCGAAGATGGCACCAAAATTTCGGTTCGCCCTTCGGGAACAGAGCCTAAAATTAAATTCTATATCGAAGTGCGTGGCGAAATGAAATCGCGTGCCGACTACAATGCTGCTGATGCTGCTGCCAACGTAAAAGTTGAAGCTGTGAGAGCTTCGTTAGGTGTATAATTTAACCATATAATCAAAAAAAAACGCAGTTGAATTCAATTTTCAACTGCGTTTTTCTTATTTCACTACCTGCTCCAGTTCGTTCAAAAGATTTTTAATTGTCGAAAACCTTTTGTTGTTCACAAACCATGCATCATTCTCAATACGAATCACAACTTCGGCGGCTTCAACCACCCTGTACCCTGCCCTTGCCAGTGCCCTGAAAGTCCAGTATATCCGGGTTTTGTCACCTTCCACCCACACTTCTTTCGTCAATGGATAATTCATCGAAAAATTACCATTGGATGGATTGAAATAATAAGCATCACACTCAAAAGCCCGATTGAAACTTCCATTGAAAACCAAATCCTCGGGCACGCCACATTCCACTCCCATAGTCTCAGTAATTAACCATATATTATCCGCCGCTTGTAGCGCCATGTCCAGTTCGTGGGTCGACAACAAAACAGCTTTTCCCGTTTCGTGTGCCAGTTTATGTAACAGCAACATGATTTCGACCCGATTGGGCAAATCCAAATGCGCCGTCGGTTCATCCAGCATTATAATAGGCGTATCCTGTGCCAGCGATTTAGCGATCATTACGCGCTGCCGCTCGCCATCGGATAATTCGGAAAAATAATCATGTTTTTTATGCGTCAGATGTACCATTTCGATGGCCTGACTCACCAGTTTCTCATCCTCAACCGACGAGTTTCCCCACCAGCTACGGTAGGGATGCCTGCCAAACGACACCATATCAAGCACCGTTGCATTATCAATGTCGACCCGATCGGTAAGCACAAGCGCAATATGCATGGCCTTTTCGTGCTGACTCAGTTGTTCTATTTCCCTGCCATTTATTTTTATTCCACCACTCAATGGCTTTTGAAGGGCAGCAAGCGTTCGGAGCAAAGTCGACTTTCCGGTGCCGTTTGGGCCAATCAAACACACCAACTCTCCGGCCTGTAATTGAAGATTCAAATCAGACTGCACAATTGTTTTTTTTCCTTTTCGGGAATAACCAATCGAAAGTTTATGTGTCGACAACACTGACATTGCTCTAATGAGTTCTAAAGTTTTTATTTCCTTTTTAAAATAATCCACAAAATAACAGGTGCGCCAAACAACGAACTAATGGTATTGATTGGCAGCGTATAAGTAGGTATTTGCGAAATTATATCGCAAACAAGCAACAACGATGCGCCACAAAGCAAACTTGCCGGAAGAAGAATTCCATGCTTCGAAGTGCGGAAAACACCTCGTGCAATGTGCGGAATGGCTACCCCTACAAAAGCCACAGGCCCCACAAACGCCGTAATGCCTCCGGCCAGTAAACCAGTGGCCACAACGATCAATAAACGGGTTTGAACGATGGGAATGCCTAAACCACGGGCATAATTTTCGCCAAGCAATAAACCATCGAGTCGTTTATGAAGAAAAAATGCCATGGCAATTCCTATAAAGGCAATTGGTAGCAACACTTGCATGTACTGCCACGTCACGGCGCTTAAACTTCCAAACGTCCACATCACAAAAAGCTTTATCGCATCAGGATTGCTGAAATTTTGCAACACGCTGACAATAGAACCGGCAATGGTGCCAAACATAATGCCCACGATAAGCAAAGAAACCGCATTTTGAACTTTGAACGAAACACCTACTACCAGCAGAAGTACCAATGCAGCGCCCATCACGGCAGCTAATATCATTGCCCAACCACTGCCGGCCACTGCCATTGGCAATGCCGCCGAAGCCATAGTGATTAAAGCCACGCCCAGACTTGCGCCTGAACTTACACCAAGGATATAAGGATCGGCCAACGGATTCCGAAAAAGCGTTTGCATCATCAATCCCGCTACCGATAGGGAAGCGCCTGCCAGTATTGCCGTAATGGCTTTGGGCAAACGAAAATTCAGTAAAATCTCCGAATTCATCACATCGGTGTTGTTCCCTGTAAAAACAGCAAGGATTTCGCTCATAGGAATACGAATACTGCCCCAGGCCAAATCGGCAAGAAAAAGCACTACGGTGAGTACCGACAGCATAAAAAACAATATGGTATTGCGTGCGTGCATTCGTATTTATCTAAAATTCTTATCTTTTCTTTTTTATTTCACTCATTATGATCATCAGAACCTTCGGAATATTCCGCCCGGAACTAAAACATGCTTCCATAACTATACAAATGCTTCCCGGAAAACAGGGCAAGCTTCCATAACTATCCGGAACCTCCGCTCAGCGCTAAAAAGCTATTTCAACTGTTCGGCATATACTAATTCGTAGCCCGGCAATAATTCGGGATGCAAAATTGCAATTACATCAGCAAGCAGCAAGTCGGGACGCGCCACTGCGCTTTCCCAAAAATCGTTGGCCGTGGATGGCAACAGGCGTTTATTGAAATTATACACTTGTTTTAGCGCCACTGGTCTGAACAACGCATGCTTCGAATCAGCCTGAATAAGTTCATTCAACGAATTGAAATTGCAATTCAGCCAAACGTCGGTTTGCGAAAAGTTCTTCAAAACGGTTTCGATATGCAACGGCAAGCTTCCGGCAGTGGTATCGTTGGCATAAAAATACTTCGAACCCGCATCGGCAAACAGTTTTCCCATAAAGTTACGCCCCGAAGGCATATACCAGGTGCCCCTGAAATTCGATCCCGACATAATGTTCGGTTGTTTGCTCACCCCCGCCGCTTTGGCTTTGATGGCATTGTAACGCTTGTCCACATCGGCAAACACACTGTCGGCCACCTGCTCTTTATCGTAAAATGCAGCAACAAATTTTATCCATTCGGCTCGTGCCAACAGCGAAGTTTCCATCCACTCATTATTGAAAATCACAGGTATTAGGGCTTGCGATACGCGTTGAGCATAAGGATCATTCTGATTGTAACCACTCATCATCACGGCATTGGGCTTGAGTTGCAACGTTTTCTCCACATTGATATTAAATGCGTCGCCTAAGTCGCTTATTTTTCCCTCAGCTATTCGTTTGTTGATTTCGCTGTTATAAATGATTTTCGGAGAACAAACCGCATTGATGGTTTCAAGCTCCCCCAGAAGGCTCAAAAACTCGAAATGGGTCACCGAAGTTGCAGCCAGTGTTTTGAGCGGAATCAGCACTTTTGTGCCATCCGTTGGTGTTGGGGTGGCAGCATCGTTCACCAGATAATACCGGGCGTAAATGCTTCCCTTTTGCCACGGACTGTACACAATTACTTCTTTATAGTTTTCGAAATAGCGAACTGCAAATCCTTCGGCATATTTCAGCTCGAGCGAATCTGTCAAAGATGTTTTTTGCGTATTCGCAGGTTTATTTCCACAAGCAGAAAACAAGCTGATGATGAGCAAAAAGAGAATGGATTTTTTAATCATATTTTTTAAAAAAGAATACAGTAGCGATGGAGTAAAAAACAAAGAACCGCAGAGCTTTATTCCGCGATTCTTGTTTTTATTATCGATAACCTGCGGTTCAACGCCGCAAAGATAACAGTAAAAAGTAAGATAGTCAATTTATTTCTGAACTTTTACAATTGCTTTTTCTCTCTCCAACTTATAAAATGTTATATCAGTATTTTAAAATTTTCAATACAAACCGTTTATTTATCGTTCTTCACAAAGAGCCATAAAACACCCGAAATAGCCAGTGTAACGGCACAGATCAGAAACACCACCGATTTATCCGAAGCTGCATTTACCACCTCGCCCATTTTGAAACTTGCCACCAACTGCGGCAACACTACCGACAGATTGAAAATGCCCATGTATAAACCCATTTTTGTTTGATCCACCTTTTCGCTCATAATGGCAAAAGGCAATGAAACCACCGACGCCCATCCGATACCGGCAATGGCAATCATTATGTAGTACAAAATCACCGAAGTGCCGAAGAACAAAACCCCGGCATATCCCAAAGCCATAATGAATACACAAATCAAATGCGTTTTCACCATTCCAATTTTCTTTGCAAATCCGTTCAGTACCAACACGGGTAAAACGGCGCTCACCAAACTAAGAATGAAAAAGGCGATTGAATTAATTTTACCAGCTTCATCGCCCAGGCCTAATTCGTTGGTCAGGTAAAAGAATGCATAGATAAACATGGTCTGCACACCGATCCATGTGAACGAATGTGCCAGCAATACTTTCTGAAACTCATTGCTTTTTTCCTTGCTTTTTGTCAGATTGAAAAGCACGATAATGGCGCTCACAATGATCAACAGCACCGAAGCAAACTCAACAACCCCAAGTTTGTATCCGAATACAGGAATGGTGGCTGTAATTTGCAAACCGAATAATTTGGAGAAAATAACAAAAAAGCCATAAAGCAAAAATCCGGAAAGTGGTAACAAAGCTTCCACAATATCGTGTACCGACGTTTTCGATTGAGCCACCGCTTTATCACCTTTTTCATCCTTCAGCTCACGCGGCTCCTGAATCAGAAAAGCAGGGATAATAGAAGCCAGCAAAGCAACGGCTACACCAAAATAAATAAGGAAAATATTTCCCAGCGTACCGCCGATAAAATAAGCCAACACCCCGAAAGTTCCCGAAACCGTCTGCATCCAGGTGTAACCTTTACTACGTTCGTTATGTGGCGTACAGTCGGCCACCAGCGAACGGGTAGGATTGAAACTTACATTGATGGAAAGATCGAAAGTCAGAGCAACAATAACGGCTATTGAAAGCAATCCGGCCTGAGGATCATCGCCACCAACGAAAATTTTCTGAATAATTTCAAGATTCGGCAGCGCCAGCATCATCAAAGCAGCCAGGATACCACCTATCACTATCCACGGCCTGCGGCGTCCGCCCATGAACCACATATTGTCCGACAAAGCACCTACAATAGGCTGAGCAATGATTCCGGCAATAGGCCCGGCTGCCCACACTATACCAATTTCGTGAATATCGAGTCCGTATTTTGTTGATAGAATCCAGCTTAAGGCGGAAATCTGCACCGAAAGTGCAAAACCCATGGCTGTGGCAGGTAAACTGAGTAAAGCAAAAAATGCATTACTCATTTTCTTCTGAATGTTTAGCATGATGTATTGTATTAGAATGAATGATTTTTTACAACGAAATGCAATGATATTCATTTTCCCTGTAAATATGTTCGTTTTCTTTTTGAGAATGCAAAAATAAATATGCAAACGTTTGCTGAAAAAGAATCCTACGATTTTTCAGACTTAAAAACTGATGAGTTGTTCATCCAGCACCTGAAATCCGGGCAACCTTTTTTTGGTTTCAGTATCGAAAAACCTGAGTGCAACACTATCGGCAACAGGAAGAGGGAAACTCTGCGGCGATTTAATGAAATCGATGGTAGGAATTAAATGATATTGATATTGTTTATTTAAAACTCCACGGTACACATATACAGGCAGATAGGATGTGTTGATTATTTTTTTTGAATGAACTCCTATTTTCACTTTTACCATAATTCCGCCATCCGTATGAGGTTTGCGTTGGTTAGAGATTGAATTTCCTAAAGAGTAAAACACAGGTACAACCGAAGTTACTGAATTGAGAAATTCGGCATTCTGAACCACATGCGGATGGCCGCCAATCAGCAGATCTACGCCCTCGCGAACAAAAAGTCGCGCCAGCATCTGTTGCTCATTATTGGCTTGTAGTTCGTATTCGTCTCCCCAATGCAAAGTGATCACGGTGAGGTCGGGTTGCTTCATTTTTGCCCTGCGAATATCGTTTTTTATTGCAGTGGTATCTATCCTGTTTACCACATTGGGAGGCGTCAGTTTATTTCCGTTCGTACCGTAAGTATAGTTCAGAAGGGCTATTTTTATTCCTTTTTTTTCGAGCATCAAAGGATAAATTGAATCTTTCTGGGCTTTGTTCACATAACTTCCGGCATGCTTGAGCTTGCGGTCTGCTATCATTTTCAAGGTGCGCTCCAGGCCGTATTTTCCACGATCGAGCACATGATTATTGGCAGTCAGTATTACATCGTAACCTGCATTTTTGAGGGCATCAAGCAAAGCATCAGGACTCGAAAAATAAGGATATCCGCTGTAAGGTTTCCCCGCAAGAGGCACTTCGAGGTTGGTCACTGCAATATCGGCATTGTCGATATAAGGTTTTACGCTTCGAAAACAAATGTCGTAATTGTAGGTTCCATCGAGTTTATTATAAGCAGCATTGAACTGAGGTGAATGCCCCATGATATCTCCCGAAAAAATGATCGAAACGCTCTCATCGTCCAATAAAGTATCGGACAAAACAAGTTCATTATCGTGCAAAAAGCTGCTGAAAACGAACAAAGTTGCAAACATCAAAATCGATTTTTTCATCAATCTATTTAAAAGCAGATGGGTTTATGATTTGCTTTTCAGTAAAAAAAATTGGCTGCTCAACCATCAGTAATTTCGGACGCCAAATATGGAACTACCGACCCTGACCATCGTACTCCCCTCTTCTATCGCTATCTGATAATCGTCCGACATGCCCATCGAAATTTCTTTAAAGGATGCATTGTCGGAAAAATATATATTTTTCAATTCGTCGAACAGCATTTTAAGCGACTTAAACTCAGAGCGTATCTGATTTTTATCGTCGGTAAAGGTAGCCATTCCCATTAATCCTGCTATGTTTATGTTTTTAAGCGCCTGCCATTCGGCCGTTGCCAGCAAACTTTTCAACTCGTCGGACGAGAAACCAAATTTTGTTATTTCGCTGGCAATGTAAACCTGCAACAAGCAGTTCACTTTTCTGTTTTGTTTTTCGGCTTGTTTATTGATTTCTACAAGCAACTTGAAGGTATCCACACCATGAATCAGTTCCACAAAGGGTACGATTTGCTTTATCTTATTGGTTTGCAAATGCCCTATAAAATGCCAATGAATATCTTTGGGAAGCCTTTGCTGCTTTCCACACATTTCCTGCACCTTGCTTTCGCCAAAAACTCTTTCGCCGGCATTGTAAGCTTCAAGCAGCTCCTCGTCGGGATGGAATTTGGAAACACAAACCAGCTGAACATGTGCCGGAATGTGTTTACGTATCGAAATTATGTTTTGCTGAACAGACATGGTGCTGTTTACTCTTTTCCATATTTATAAACGTCCATAATCAAAGTCTCGCTGATATTTGCAATCTCGTAGTCGGCCATCGAACCTTTCATGCCTTCGATAATGCCATTCAATGCATCCTTCATGTCCGAAGCCTGCACCATCATTGTAACTCCCGTACGTTTTTCAATTCCTTTTTCCTCATCAATAGTTACAAAATTCACTTTCGACCGGTACCATTTATCTCCATTTTCATTAAAGAACAACTCACTTATACGCATACGTTTAATGTTCGACACTTCAAACTCTCCGCTGATAAAAGGTTTCATTTCTTCGATAGTTCTTTCCTCCGCCTCGGTGAAAGACATAGCATCAATAAGATAAGCCTCGGTTACTTTCACAATTTTACCTTCTTCTGCAGTTTTTTCATACTTCACTTTACATTCAAACCAACTATGCATATCTACTTTATTTTATTTGTTTATATATTATTATCAGTTTATTATCAACTGAGTAATAATTATTTCATCTGTTTTATTTATCACACAAAGATAATATCTTTTGGTCAATCCCCATTGGTCCACACGAAAAAACTTTCACAAATAACAGCGACAATTGAGCAAGCGTACAGATACAAAAAACCGGTATTCCTGTGGCAGGAATACCGGTTTCTTTTTGATTTTGAACAGCAAACTTATTCAGCTACTACTTCGAAAGCAACTTCTACAGTTACTTCTTTGTGAAGTTTTAATGTAGCTTTGTATGAACCAATTTCTTTTACCGGTTCTTTAAGTACGATAACTTTACGATCAACGGCAAATCCGGCTTTTTCGAAAGCATCAGCAATCTGGATAGGACCAACAGCACCGAAAATTTTTCCGGTTGTACTAGTCTTAGCACCTACCGACAAAGTAATGTCTTTTACTTTTTCAGCCAATTCGATCGCTTCGTTTTTGATACGTTCCAATTTGTGAGCACGTTGTTTCAAGTCTTCAGCCAACATTTTTTTAGCTGATTCAGTTGCCAATACGGCTTTTTTTGTAGGGATAAGGAAGTTACGTCCGTAACCATCTTTTACCTTAACAATATCTCCTTTGTAACCAAGATTGATTACATCTTCTTTCAATATAATTTCCATACTTTTTCCTCCTGTTTATTATTTCATCATATCGGTTACATAAGGAAGCAGCGCGATATGGCGTGCTCTTTTAACTGCTTGAGCTACTTTGCGTTGATATTTCAACGAAGTACCGGTAAGGCGACGAGGAAGAATTTTTCCCTGTTCGTTCAAGAATTTTTTCAAAAATTCAGGATCTTTGTAATCGATGTATTTAATACCGCTTTTTTTGAAACGACAGTATTTTTTCTTTTTTACATCTACTGAAGGTGGGGTGAGATATCTGATATCTCCGTTATTTGCTGCCATGGTTTAGTTCTCCTTTACTTCTTTTGATTTAACATTCTTTCTTTTTTCGGCATACTCGTAAGCATATTTATCCAAACGGAACGATAAGAAACGAAGCACGCGTTCATCGCGGCGGAATTGCAATTCCAGTTTTGCAATGACTGAAGGATCAGCATCAAACTGTAACAGGGAATAAAAACCTGTCGATTTTTTCTGAATTGGGTAAGCTAATTTGCGTAAGCCCCAGTTCTCTTCATTGGTGATAGTCGCACCACTTTCTGTCAAAGTGGCTTTGAACTTTTCTACCGCTTCCTTCATCTGAACATCAGACAAAACGGGAGTTAAAATGAAAACGGTTTCATAATGATTTAACATACTGTTTACTAACTTTTTAAAATTTATAATCTTGATTTTATTAAAGCGGGACAAAGATACAAATAATTATTTGACTGACAAAGGCCAACGGATAAATTTTTTGTATGGTTTCGTCGCACTTTATTTATCATTGTGCCTTACGAATAAGAATTTTGGGAGCATGCTCAGCATGGCTGTTTTGTACCGGACGTTGCATGCGCGATTTATTTAGATCGGGCTTTCCTTTGTCCCTGGCGCCTGCCGGCGTTTTCGTTCTCGTTCTCGACTTTACAGCTTTCACAGCCTCTACATTCTCAGCCGGAAACGGATGATCTTTTATCACCGGAATTTGAATTGAAATCAGTTTTTGGATATCACGGATATAATCACATTCCTCAATATCGCAAAACGAAACAGCTTTTCCATCCAGTCCTGCCCTTCCCGTTCGCCCAATGCGGTGCACGTAAGTTTCGGCGATGTTCGGAATATCGTAGTTGATCACCAGGTTCAAATCATCGATATCAATTCCGCGAGCTGCTATATCGGTGGCCACAAGCACACGCGTAGTTCTTTCCTTGAAGTTTTTCAACGCACTCTGACGGGCATTCTGCGATTTATTGCCGTGTATAGCTTCAGCTTTTATCTGCGCTTTCACCAAAATACGCATAATTTTATCGGCACCGTGTTTGGTACGCGTAAAAACCAAAGCTGTTTTTATCGATTTATTTTTCATCAAGTGAATCAATAAATCTTTTTTATTGGCTGCATCTACATAATACAGTTCCTGTTGAATGGTTTCGGCAGTCGACGATACAGGCGTCACTTCCACTTCCTGAGGTCGTGTAAGGATACTACCTGCAAGTGAGCGTATGGTTTCAGGCATGGTAGCCGAGAAAAACAGTGACTGACGTTTAACGGGTATCAGTTTAATAAGTTTTTTTACATCATGAATAAAACCCATATCGAGCATGCGATCGGCTTCATCGAGCACAAAAATGCTCAAATCGTTGAGTTTTACAAATCCTTGCTTTTGCAAGTCGAGCAAACGGCCCGGAGTTGCAATCAATATATCGACGCCGGCTTTGAGTTGGCTTACCTGAGGGTTTTGATTCACACCTCCAAAAATAACTGTATGGCGGATATCGAGAAAACGTCCGTAAGCAGCAAAACTTTCATCAATCTGTATTGCTAATTCACGTGTTGGCGTTACAATCAGCACTTTGATTTTACGGTGGTTTGTTTTTGTGATACCTGATTTATACAATTGCTGCAGAATAGGAATAGCAAAAGCCGCCGTTTTTCCGGTACCTGTTTGTGCACAGCCTAATAAATCTTGTCCTTTAAGTATAATTGGAATTGAAATTTCCTGAATGGGAGTTGGTTGGGAATAACCTTCATGTTTAAGAGCATTTAAGATCGGCTCTATCAGATCTAATTTTTCAAATGTCATAGAATAATTTACGCATCCATTCGTCTTTTACAAGATCAAACATTAATCTGAACGGATTACGATTTTGCGCAAAGGTACGGAAAATAAACGAAGGCTGAAAATGACACTGAAAGTTCAGTCATTACGAAGTTCATCAATAGGTTCATCTTCGCCGAAGTAGTCCAGGTCAGATGTATCATCCTCTTCGTCCCATATTTTTTCAGGTCTCTGCGGACCATCTTTCCTAAAAATGAGCGAGAGCACCAAGCCCGCAACACCACCCGAAAGATGTCCTTCCCACGAAATAGGATCGTTTACCTGCCACGGGAAGATATGCCACACCATACTCCCGTACAGAAAAGTGATGATCAGTGAAATGGCAATCAGCGGGATATGTTTTCGCAACAATCCACTGAAAAACAAAAAGAAAGCAATTGAATAGATCAATCCACTTGCGCCTATGTGCCAACTGTCGCGCCCAATCGCCCAAAGCATAATTCCGCTGATAAAATAGGACAAAAGCAAAACTTTGGAAGCAATTTGGTTGTAGAAATAATACAAACAGGAACTTAATACCATGAATGATATAGCATTATTTAAAAGATGACCCCAATCGGCATGAATAAATACATAAGTAAAAATTCCCGCAACATGCTTGAGATCGCGCGGCAGAATTCCGGCCTTATGAAAGTTCCAATCCATGCCTTTCTCGAACACAAAAACCAACACAAAAAAAAGGGTGATGATAGTCGGAACGAATACAGCATGTAAAAACTGTCGTTGCGCCGGTGTACGTTTTTCACTGAAAAGCATAGTTGTTAATCGTTTATTTCAGGCAAAAGTACAATATAATTTCAGATGAGCTGCATTTTATTTTCTGTTTTATTTCACCCAATCAATACTTTATTCAGATATTGGCATTCTATAATTACCACTATAGATTTGCATTTTATAATAAACTTAATAGTCAGTCAATTAAATTAATTATTATAACATAGCCTTTTCCCTCCGAAATAATTTAAACAATTTGTTTTGAAATTACAAATATTATGGATAAATTGCGAACTCTAAATGACACATATCAAATCAATTGGTATCCAGCATTTTTTGCATTTGTCAATTAACGACATATCAGCAAATTATTGCATCTATACCAATGCATTTAAATCATACCATCATATGAGTTACCTTAATTTTGACAAGACACTTTTGACAAATCTCGACAAATCTCTTTCGAAAGAGATGATACGAACCAACCGTGCAGGCACCTACAACAGCACTACACTGATCGATTGCAACACCCGCAAATATCATGGACAGTTGGTAGTTCCTTTGCCCGAAATCGATAATTCGAATCATGTATTGCTCTCCTCGCTGAACGAAACGGTGATTCAGCACGGAGCAGAGTTCAACCTTGGAATTCAAAAGTACGAAGGGAATAATTTCAGTCCGAATGGCCACAAATACATCCGTCAATTCGATTGTGAAGTGGTGTCGCGCACAATTTACAGGGTCGGTGGAGTGATACTATCGAAAGAGCGAATGTTGGTTTCGTTCGAACCAAGGGTACTAATAAAATACACACTACTCGAAGCACATTCACCTACTACACTGAGATTCAAGCCTTTTTTAGCATTCAGAAGTGTCAATGAACTGACGCACGAAAACGACAAAGCCAATACGGCCTATAACGAAAGCATTCAGGGCATTCATATGTGTATGTACGAAAATTACCCTTGTCTTCACATGCAGTTTTCGAAAAAAAATATTTATGTACATCAGCCCGATTGGTACAAAAACATAGAATACTACAAAGAACAAGAGCGTGGATACGAGTACAAAGAAGACCTTTTAGTGCCCGGATATTTTGAAATGCCGATCAAAAAAGGAGAAGTAATTATTTTTTCGGCAGGTGTATCAGAAACCTCACCCCGTAAACTACTTACGATGTGGGACGAAGAATTAAAGCGCAGGAATCATCGCACCGATATGTTCAGCTGTTTGAAAAATTCAGCACAGCAATTTTATAAACGCGAAGGCAGCAGGACTTACTTACTTGCAGGATATCCCTGGTTTGGCGCCAGAGCCCGCGATCAGTTTATAGCACTTCCGGGCTGCACGCTTACAATTGGCCGCATGGATTATTTCGACGACATCATGAAAACTTCGCTCGAAGAAGTCAGGATGTTTTTGAATGGAGATTTAGAAAGTATTAAATTACAGGGAATTGATGATCCGGATGTACTGCTTTGGTTCATCTGGACCTTTCAGCAATATGCTTTGCACACAAGCCTGAAAGAAGCTGCCGATAGATTCGAGAATATTGCCACTGAAATCATTGCATTTATTCGAAAACAAAATCATCCGAACCTATTTATGCACAACAATGGTTTGCTGTATGTAAACGGAAAGGAAAAACCAGTAACCTGGATGAATGCCGTTGAAGATGGTTTGCCCATTACACCGCGCACCGGTTACGTGGTCGAAATTAATTCTCTATGGTACAACGCTTTGAAATTTACCTCAGCTCTTACACGCGAAGCAGGAAAAGAACATGCAGCCGACTTGCTCGATTATCAGGCCGAAATAGCGCGCGAAGCTTTCATAAGTACTTTTTGGAACGGCACTTATCTTTACGACTATGTGGATGGAAATTACGCCGACCGCGAGCTCCGACCCAATATGATTATGGCAGTAGGTTTAGAATATTCTCCACTCGATAAGCAACAACAAAAATCGGTACTGGACATAACAACAAAAGAATTACTAACACCTAAGGGATTACGAAGCTTAAGCCCTAAAAGTGGCTCGTACCGACCTAATTATGTAGGCGGAATGCTGGAGCGCAACCGTAATTATCACAACGGACCGGTATGGCCATTCACCTTCGGAACTTTTGTAGCAGCCTATCTTAAAGTGTATAAGCAAAGTGGCAAATCGTTTATCGAAAGAATGCTGAATGGTTTTGAAGCCGAAATGACAGAACTTTGTGTGGGCACCATTCCTGAATTGTTCGATGGAAATCCTCCTTACAAAGGGCATGGAGGAATGTCATTTGCCATGAGCGTGGCAGAAGTATTGAGAGTGTTGGAATTTTTGAAGAAATACGAAAACAAATAACGAAGATGAAGGCATTGATGTTTGGATGGGAATTTCCTCCACATATTTTGGGCGGACTCGGTACAGCAAGTTACGGACTTACCAAAGGCATGGCTTTGCAACCCGATATGCAAATCACTTTTGTAATACCTAAACCTTATGGCGATGAGGATCAGAGTTTTCTGAAAATTATTGGAGCATGTAATGTGCCGGTAGTCTGGAAAGAAAACAATTGGGATCACGTAAATCAACGCATTGGTAACGTCATGCATCCTGACGAATACTTCTGGTTGCGAAACGGCATAAAATATAATTTCAACAGAATATATACCAACGATTTAGGATGTATCGACTTTTCGGGACGATACCCCGACAATCTGATGGAAGAAATTTCGAATTATGAAGCTGTGGCCAGTGTATTGGCACATCAGCTCGAATTTGACATCATTCATTCGCACGACTGGCTCACCTACCCTGCCGGAGTTTTCGCCAAGCAAATCAGCGGGAAACCACTTGTCATTCATGTGCATGCCACCGACTTCGACCGTAGCCGTGGTCAGGTAAACCCTACGGTTTATGCCATTGAGAAACGGGGAATGGATGCTGCTGACCATATAATGACAGTGAGCGAACTGACCCGTAGAACTGTGATTGAAAAATACAATCAGGATCCGGCCAAAGTAACCACAGTTCACAACGCTGTAGAACCTTTATCGGACGCCGAGACTTTCACCAAAACTCCCCGCAAGGACAAAGTGGTGACTTTCCTTGGGCGCATCACCATGCAAAAGGGACCAGAGTATTTTGTGGAAGCAGCGCATCTTGTACTTCAAAAAACAAAAGGGGTGCGATTTGTAATGGCCGGAAGTGGCGACATGATGAATGCCATGATTGATTTGGTTGCCAAACGGGGAATTTCAGACCGTTTTCATTTTACAGGCTTCCTGAAAGGCAGACAGGTACACGAAATGCTGGCCGAAAGCGATGTATATATTATGCCTTCGGTGTCCGAACCTTTTGGCATTTCACCGCTCGAAGCCATGCAGGTAGGCACGCCGAGCATTATTTCAAAACAATCCGGCTGCGCCGAAATTCTGACACATGCTATTAAAACCGATTATTGGGATATTGATGCCATGGCCGATGCCATTTATTCAATCGTAAAAAACCCTTCAATGTACAAAAGCCTCAGAGAGTTGGGACGCGAAGAAGTAAATAATATAAAATGGTACGATGCAGGCATGAAAGTGAGAGGCATTTACGACAGCGTAATAAAATAGCACTGCCTTTTATAATTTAAAACTTAATCAATCAGCAATTTATAAAAAATACATACAATATGCGAAACATTTGTTTTTATTTTCAGATACATCAACCTATGCGATTGAAGCGTTATCGTTTCTTCGACATCGGACAGGATCATTATTATTACGATGATTTTCAAACTGAAGATCACATTCGCAAAGTAGTGGAACAATCCTATTTAACAGCCAACAGAACAATTGCTGAAATGATTCGCAGTTCGAACGGCAAATTCAAATGTTCCTTTTCTATTTCAGGCATTGCGCTGGAACAACTTGAACAATATGCACCCGAAGTAATTGATAGCTTTAAGGAACTATCGAAAACCGGCTCCGTAGAATTTATGGCCGAACCTTATGCTCACTCACTGGCTTCGGTGTTCGATATCGATGAATTCGAGCGTCAGGTAACTTTACACGCCAATAAAATTGAGGAATTATTTGGGAAACGTCCCACTACCTTCTTCAATACCGAGCTTATTTACTCCGATCAGATTGGCGAAATTGTTTCTAAACTGGGGTATAAAACAATTATGGTTGATGAGGCCAAACACGTAATGGGTTGGAAAAGTCCGAATTATGTTTACAAACATGCGTACCTTGCCAAATTAAAACTCCTCGTCCGAAATAACAAGTTAAGCGATGACCTGGCTTTCAGGTTTACACACCAATCTTTAACCGCTGAAAAATTCATCGGATGGATTGCAGCGTTACCCGCCGAAGAAAAAACTATAAATCTGGGAATGGGTTACGAGGTTTTCGGAAATATAAACTCAATAAATACAGGCATTTTCGAATTTCTGAAAGCGCTTCCTTATTTTTCGATGGAGCAGGAAATGAATTTTGTACTCCCATCTGATTATGTAAAGAAAACAGATGCTGTAGACACACTGACAGTATCATTCCCCATGAGCTGGGTGGGCAACGACAAAGACCTGACACCCTGGACGGGAAATGACTTGCAACAGGAAGCACTGAACAAGCTTTATGCCGTCAGCGAACGGGTGAATCTCTGCAACGACAAACCTTTGCAACACGATTGGCTAATGCTTCAATCTTCAGATCATTTCAGATATATGAGTCACAAAGACCCTTATGGAACGAATTACGAGTCGGCTTACGATGCTTTTATGAACTATATGAATATTCTGGCCGATTTCCTCGAAAGAGTAGAAGCGCAATACCCTACTACTATTGATAACGAAGAATTGAACGAATTGCTCAAAACAATCAACAGTCAGGAACGTGAAATTGAAGAGTTGGAAAATGAAGTTGTAAAACTAAAAGCAAGAAAAAAGAAAAAAGAAGAAGAGGCATAACCTGGATATAAAATAAACCCGGCAACTATTTATATGAGTTGTCGGGTTTATTATGACCCTGTGATTCGGTTTTTTGTAATTTCAATTAATTGCCGTATTTTTGCAACTCATAAAGATACGGAAGAAAGAACTTTGATGCAACAATATTTACAGGACAAAATTTTTAAAATCATCTCGGAAGCCGCTGACGAACAAGCCAAAGAATGCTATGTTATTGGGGGGTATGTACGCGATATTTTCCTGAAAAGAGAGTCGAAAGACATTGATGTGGTGGTAGTAGGCAGTGGTATTGAGATAGCCGAAGCCGTGGCCAAAAAACTGGGAAAGAAAGCGCACTTAACGGTTTTCAAAAATTTTGGAACTGCTCAGGTAAAACTGAACGACCTGGAAGTTGAGTTTGTAGGCGCCCGTAAAGAATCGTACCAACGCGATTCGCGCAAACCGATTGTGGAGAATGGAACACTGGAGGACGACCAAAACCGACGCGATTTCACTATCAACGCCATGGCTTTGTGTCTGAACAAAAACCGTTTCGGCGAATTGGTAGATCCGTTCAACGGAATGAACGATTTACAAAACTTTGTACTTCGCACCCCACTCAACCCCGACATCACTTTTTCCGACGATCCCCTGCGCATGATGCGCGGCATTCGTTTTTCGGCGCAATTAGGCTTCTTTCTCGAGACAAACACCTTCGAAGCCATCGCCCGTAACAAAGAGCGCATCAGCATTATATCGAAAGAACGCATTGCCGACGAGCTAAACAAAATCATGATGTCGCGCAAACCATCCGTAGGCTTTATTTTACTCGAAAAAACCGGTTTACTTGAACTTATTTTTCCCGAATTACTTGCATTAAAAGGTGCTGAAACTAAAGATGGCATCGGACACAAAGACAATTTTTATCATACACTTGCGGTGCTCGACGGACTATGCGAAAACACCGATAACCTGTGGCTGCGTTGGGCGGCTTTGCTTCACGACATAGGGAAACCCCGCACCAAACGTTTCGATCAACGACAGGGCTGGACTTTTCATAATCATAATTTCATAGGCGAAAAAATGGTTCCTGAAATTTTCAGAAACATGAAACTCCCGACCAATGAAAAGATGAAATATGTCCAAAAAATGGTTTCATTGCACATGCGTCCCATTGTGCTCAGTGAGGATGAAGTGACCGATTCTGCCGTTCGCAGGCTGCTTTTCGATGCAGGCGACGATATAGATGATCTGATGACGCTTTGCGAAGCCGACATAACATCAAAAAATCCGGAAAAAGTAAAACGATTTCGTTCTAATTTCCAGTTGGTACGTCAGAAACTCAAAGAAATTGAGGAAAAAGACAAGGTGCGCAATTTTCAGCCGCCGGTAAGTGGACTCGAAATAATGGAAACTTTTAATTTACCTGCCTGTGCCGCTGTGGGCGATATTAAAATGAAGATTAAAGATGCTATACTCGATGGCATCATCCCCAACGAATACGAAGCCGCCCGCGAATATATGTTTAGGATAGCCGGCGACATGGGACTTCAAAAACATCTGTAGGTCAGTTGCTTAAAAACCGCCGAAAATATAGTTATACTGTTTTGTCTTCCATCGGACGCTCGAAGTTGTACACTTCCTTGTACAACACTTCTTTGATCAGATGAAAATGCTTGTTCGTGAAATGATAATCGTTGGACATGATCAGCATTGGCAACAAAAACGACTCTCCATCGTAGGGTGGTTGCATGTAAAAATTCGACATTACATAAAAACCAAGCCTTTCGTAAAAATGAATCCGCCTGCTGGCAGTGATTGTTTTAGGCATTTCCACCTCGAGTACAACCGGTAAATTCACAGTCGAGAGAAATAACTTGATAATTTCGCTACCGTAACTATGATTTCGGTAGTGAGGATGAATTGCAAAATGCTCAATGTAGTAAAAACGGCTGAATTTCCAATAGTTGAAAAAACCAACAAATCCATGTTCATTTTCTATCGCGTACACATTGAACTTGGGGTCAGTATTCAGTATCACTTCCAACGACTCCCAGGTTCGGCGTTCATTCGGAGGGAACGAACTTTTATACAAATTAAAAACAGCTTCATAATTTGAATCATGTACACTATGTATTTTAATGAATTTCAGCATAAACATATTAGGGTAAGTTTACAAACAGCAATTAAAAATAACGATTAAACTACTTATGAAAGTGCAAAATGATGTCGTATAATAGCGCAACAAATGAGAACGAAAAAAGTTTACAACAACCTTCTATTTAACTGAACATTTTCATTGATAACAGGCAAAAAATGTGTACTTTTGCACCCGAAATTGAGAACCAAGATATCAAACTATTTTTTATACTAACTAAATAACAAAAGTATGATTTATTCGCACGAAGTAGAACACATGTGTGTTGTAAAAAAAGGTCCCGACCACGGTCCTGCTCCCATACCCGAAGAAGGCAAATGGGTGAAATCTAAACAAATTACTGACATTTCAGGTTTGACCCACGGTGTGGGTTGGTGTGCACCACAACAAGGTGCCTGCAAACTGACTTTGAACGTTAAAGATGGTATTATCGAAGAGGCTTTAGTTGAAACAATCGGTTGCTCGGGTATGACTCACTCAGCTGCAATGGCTGCTGAAATTCTGCCGGGAAAAACCATCCTTGAAGCATTAAATACCGACTTAGTGTGTGATGCTATCAACGTAGCAATGCGTGAATTATTCCTTCAAATCGTTTACGGACGTACACAATCTGCTTTCTCAGAAGGTGGTCTGCCCATCGGTGCAGGTTTGGAAGATTTGGGCAAAGGTTTGCGCTCGCAAGTAGGTACTACATTTGGTACAAAAGTAAAAGGTGTTCGTTACCTGGAGTTGGCTGAAGGTTATATCAGCCGTATGGCATTAGATGAAGACGGAGAAGCTTGCGGATACGAATTCGTACGTGTAGGTCCAATGTTGGACTTAATCAAAAAAGGAGTTGATGCAAACGAAGCATTGAAAAAATCGACCAGCAAATACGGTCGTTTTGATAACGCTGCGAAATATATCGATCCAAGACAAGACTAATTAAGAATTAAAAATTCATAATTCATAATTATGAAGGAAAATAACGTTATTGCTGATAAAAGTAAAGTCTTTGCCATTCGAATAATTCGTTTATATCAATTTCTTCAAAACGATAAAAAAGAATTTACTCTTTCAAAACAATTACTCCGAAGTGGAACAAGCATTGGAGCAAATACAAGAGAAGCTATTCGAGCTCAAAGCACAAAAGATTTTCAAGCAAAACTACATATTGCATTAAAAGAAGCTGAAGAATCTGCTTATTGGATTGAATTACTATTTGAAACTGAATTCATTAATAATAAACAATTTGAGAGCATTTATTTTGATTGCAATGAACTAATTAAACTTTTAGTTTCAATTATAAACAGTAGCAAAAGTAATAACTTACAGTCCCAATCATAAATATAAATTAAGCACTTATTAATTCTGAATTCTAAATTATTAATTCTAAATTCAAAATATTATGTTATTTGAAAGTTATGACCGTCGTATAGACAAAGTCAATGCGGCTCTTAATACATACGGTATCAAAGATATCGACGAAGCCAAAGCAATTTGTGCTGCTAAAAACATCGATCCTTATGCAATTTGCGAAGGCATCCAAAATATCGCGTTCGAAAACGCAAAATGGGCTTACGTGGTAGGTTCAGCTATCGCCATCAAAAAAGGATGTAAAACTGCTGCTGAAGCTGCCGAAGCTATCGGTATTGGTTTGCAGGCATTCTGTATCCCCGGTTCAGTAGCCGAAGACCGCAAAGTAGGTCTTGGTCACGGTAACCTGGCTGCTATGTTGCTTCGCAACGAAACTAAATGTTTCGCTTTCCTTGCAGGACACGAATCATTTGCGGCTGCCGAAGGTGCTATCGGTATTGCTCAGTCAGCTAACAAAGTACGTCAGGAGCCATTGCGCGTTATCCTTAACGGACTTGGAAAAGACGCTGCTATGATTATCTCTCGTATCAATGGATTTACCTATGTTCAAACTGACTTCGATTACGCTACAGGTGAATTGAATGTAGTTCGTACTAAATCATACTCTGACGGACCTCGTGCTGCTGTAAAATGTTACGGTGCTGACGACGTTCGCGAAGGTGTGGCTATCATGCGTGCCGAAGGTGTTGACGTATCGATTACCGGTAACTCTACTAACCCAACACGTTTCCAACACCCTGTTGCCGGTACATACAAAAAAGAATGTATCGAAAACGGTCGCAAATATTTCTCTGTTGCTTCAGGTGGTGGTACCGGACGTACCCTTCACCCTGATAACATGGGTGCTGGTCCTGCTTCTTACGGTATGACTGATACTATGGGACGTATGCACGGTGATGCTCAGTTCGCAGGTTCTTCTTCAGTTCCGGCTCACGTGGAAATGATGGGATTCCTGGGTATGGGTAACAACCCAATGGTTGGAGCTACTGTACAAGTGGCTGTAGCTATTGAAATGGCGAAATAACCTCACCCTTGTATCGGGAGTGCGACCTCAAGTCGCGCCCCCGATAACAACAAAACAGAAACTCCCCGATAGGCTGATGCGTATCGGGGAGTTTTTTGTTGGTAAGAAAAAATCCTCTTGCGCCGAATTCGGCAAATTTTCATTATTTTTGTAAAAAAAACCAACAATGATCAGGGAGTATTTGAAACAACCGTATCCTTTGCATACCAATAAATGGAGATTAATAATTTCGATTAGTCTTTTTATCGGGCTTTTTATGCTTATTTTTCAACCCTTTGGACTTTCGCAGGTTACAGGAGAGTTCAGGTATTTGTTTTATATGGGATATGGTGTGGTAACAATGATAATGATGATTGTCGACATAGTTGTAATTCAATATTTTTTCAAAAAGCAATTCGACTATAAACAATGGACAGTACAAAAACAACTCACTTGGCTTAGCTGGATTATTTTCAGCGTCGGACTTGGGAACTTTATATACACTTCTGTTTTCAGTTTGCATTGGAGCTGGGAGGCATTCATTTATTTTCAACTGGTTACACTCGCCGTCGGGTTAATCCCAATAACAGCGCTTACAATTATCAATCAGAACAGATGGCTAACCGAAAATTTAAAACTGGCTCAGGAATTCAACAGCAGCCTGAAAATCGAGAATAAAGCAGCCGCTGATGAGTCGGTAACCCTGATAGCCGATAACGAAAAAGACAGTTTTCAACTCGAACTATCCAACCTGCTGTACATCGAATCGACCGGAAACTATATAGAAATATACTACCACAAAGATGGTGTGCTAAAAAACACGCTTTTGCGGTCGACCCTTAAACGCACCGAACTGCAACTCGAAAAACACAGTTCGGTACTGAAATGCCACAGGGCCTTTTTGGTAAATGCGTCCCAAATTGCCGAAGTGAAAGGCAACTCGCAGGGCCTCCGATTGGCGCTGAAACATACCGATACTGAAATTCCTGTATCGCGCAATTTCTCAAAAAGCTTAAAGGAAAAACTAAATTCGCTCCGATAAGCACAACACTTTATCCCGCTACCTACGCAGTTCGACACTGCACTTTACCGTTCGTCACAAATACCCACCGAATATCCCTAATGTTTTTTTATGTGTTTTGCCTGATCTAATTTTGCTTCAGATTTAAAAACAAACAAATTAGTATCAACATTTTAAAAACATCAACAAAATGAAAAAACATTGGATTCTTTTAACAGCAGTAGCTCTTTTACTTATTGGAGCGGTAGTAGTGGCCACTCATGGAAACGAAATCAGTATCGGTAATTTCCATTTCGACTATTTTTCTTCGGGTCCTTATGCCATTGGTGTATTTGCAGCAGGTAATTTTTCAATTGGCATCTTTTCGGCTGGTATCTTTTCGGTAGGCATCTTCTCCATTGGCATTTTCAATGTAGGGTTGTATGCATTGGGCATTTTTGTTTTGGCATGGAAAAAGAAATTACCTTTCTTTTTCGATAAGGATAAAAAGCAATAAAAACCAACAGTAGTACAGCAAAATCAAACAACTCCCCGATAGGCAAATGAGCTTATCGGGGAGTCGTTTCTTGTTAAAAGCCTGATTTGAACATTATTCAAAAATTCATTGTTAGATATATTAGTATTTACCCACATTTTTAAACACTGCATTTATGAAAGCACTTAAATGGATTTTAATAGTGGTGGTATCAATTATCGGATTGATATTGCTGACAGCATTGTTTGTTAGAAAGGATTTTGCTGTGGAAAAACAAATTGAAATAAATAAGCCCAAACAAGAGGTTTATAACTACGTGGTTTTATTGAAAAATCAGAACAATTTCAGTAAATGGGCCACTATCGACCCCGCCATGGAAACGACTTTCAGCGGAGTGGATGGCACTGTAGGCTTTGTTTCGGCATGGAAAAGCGAAAACAAAAATGTAGGTTCGGGCGAGCAGGAGATCACTAAAATTGATCCGGGCAAACGGATTGATTATGAATTGCGCTTCAAAGAACCGATGGAAGACACCAATATGGCGCACATGACTTTGGACAGCATAGGCGAAAACAAAACACTTGTAAAGTGGGGATTCGAAGGGGTAATGAAATATCCGACCAACATTACGCTGCTGTTTCTGGATTTTGATAAATTGATTGGAGGTGATTTCGAATTCGGATTGAACAAATTAAAGGGGATTTTAGAAGAATAATATACCCATACTTGTCAACGTACTCCTCCCCGATAGGCTGTAATGCGTATCGGGGAGTTTTTTTGTTCCGACCCAACGAACAACTCCACCTGCTCCACAAGATTGATATTCAACGCCGAAAACAGCATCATCACTACTGGTACCACGGCGTTTGTTTGCTTTTTCTGCCATTGGTTCACAATGCATCACCAGCAGGAATCTTTTTTCAGTTACTTTCATCGATTTTACAACATTATTGTATTTATATACAAATATTACTTTTTTAAATTGTAACATATCAATAAGATAATACTTTTTTGTTGATTTTTGCCATCTCCACATTGCAAAACAAATTATTTATCGTAATTTTGTGGACAAAATAACAGTAAATGGAGGCGTTTTATAAAACACATAACTATTTGGTCGAACACGTGCAATCGCCGGTTCGTCGGCAGTTGATGGACGAAATAGACTGGAGCCACCGACTGATTGGTATCAAAGGAAGCCGGGGTGTAGGAAAAACAACATTTTTGCTTCAATATGCCAAAGAACATTTTGGAACCGATCGTTCATGCCTCTACATAAATTTCAACAATTTATATTTCACCCAACACACATTAGTAGAGTTTGCAGGAGACTTTTGCAAACAGGGCGGTAAAACACTGCTTATCGATCAGACTTTTAAATACGAAAACTGGTCGAGCGAATTGCGCGAGTGCTACGATACCTATCCCGAACTACACATTGTGTTTTCAGGATCGTCGGTAATGCGACTAATTGAGAACAACACCGACATACAGGACATAGTGGTATCTTATAATCTGAGAGGATTTTCGTTCCGCGAATACCTGAACTACAGCTCCGGATCTGCTTTCAGATCGTATTCGCTCGACGAAATTATGCAAAATCATGTGGCAATAGCCCGCGAGATTTGTGCAAAAGTAAAACCGCTCGATTTTTTTCAATCTTATCTTGTACATGGATTTTACCCTTTCTTTCTCGAGCAGCGTAACTTTTCGGAAAACCTGCTCAAAACCATGAACATGATGCTGGAGGTGGACATTTTGCTTATCAAACAAATTGACCTTAAATACCTAGCCAAGATAAGAAAACTACTTTACATCCTGATGACAAGTGCACCCGCCGGGCCCAATATAAGTCAGTTAAGCGTAGAAATTGAAACATCGCGCGCCACCATAATGAATTACATCAAGTACCTTAAGGATGCACGCTTGCTGAATTTACTTTATTCCGAAGGAGAAGAATTTCCGAAAAAACCAAAGCAAATTTACGTTCAGAACACCAATCTGATGCATGTGGTAAGTCACGAAGGCATAGATAAAGAGGCTGAATGTCGTACATTTTTTTACAATGCACTGCATGCCAAACACAAGGTAAACCTGAGCAGGTATCAGCACGAATTCAGTATCGATCATCAATACCATTTCAGATGCGACCACAAACATCAGCACAATCATTCGTCGAAAGTATTTTATGTGTTGAATGATGCAGAAATAGGCAATAAAAACGAGATTCCGCTCTGGTTGTTCGGGTTTCTTTATTGAGAAAGAAGACAAAAGACAAAAGAACAAAGAACAAAGACAAAAGACAAGAATAGAAAATTTAAAACAATTATAATTACAAACAAAAATGGCTAAAACAAAAAAATTTTTAACCTGTGATGGTAACCAGGCTGCTGCACATATTGCATATATGTTCAGTGAAGTAGCTGCGATTTATCCCATCACTCCATCGTCGACAATGGCAGAATATGTTGACGAATGGGCAGCCGGTGGCCGCAAAAACATGTTTGGCGAAAAAGTACAGGTACAGGAAATGCAATCGGAAGGTGGAGCAGCAGCAGCTATGCACGGCTCGCTTCAGGCTGGTGCATTGACTACTACATTTACCGCTTCGCAGGGTTTATTGCTTATGGTGCCTAATATGTATAAAGTGGCCGGAGAATTACTTCCGGGCGTTTATCATGTTTCGGCACGTGCACTGGCTTCGCATGCGCTTTCCATCTTTGGCGATCATCAGGACGTTATGGCTGTTCGCCAGACCGGCTGTGCTATGTTTGCCACAGGTTCGGTACAAGAGGTAATGGACTTAGCAGCTATCGCTCACCTTGCCGCCATCAAAACACGTGTACCTTTCGTTCACTTCTTCGATGGTTTCCGTACTTCGCACGAAATTCAGAAAATTGAAGAAATAGATCAGGAAGCTGTAGTTGGCTTGCTCGATCAGGATGCATTGAAAGAATTCCGCGATCGTGCACTGAACCCCGAACACCCTGTTGTGCGCGGTACTGCCCAAAACCCCGACATTTATTTCCAGGCCCGCGAAGCTTCGAATCCTTTCTACGATGCCATTCCGGCTGTTGTGGAAGAATATCTTGGTAAATTAGGCGAAATTACAGGACGTAACTACGGCTTGTTCGATTATTACGGAGCACCCGATGCCGACCGTGTAGTTGTAGCCATGGGATCGTCGACTGAGGCCATCCGCGAAGGTATTGATTACCTTACTGAAAAAGGCGAAAAAGTAGGTTTGATCTCTGTTCACCTGTATCGTCCGTTCTCGGCTAAACATTTCCTTTCAGTATTGCCTAAAACAGCAAAACGCGTTTGTGTACTCGACCGCACAAAAGAACCCGGAGCCGGTGGCGAACCATTGTACCTCGATGTAAAAGACGTGCTTTATGGCACCGAAAATCAACCGTTGGTAGTAGGTGGACGTTATGGTCTTTCTTCTAAAGACTTTACTCCTGCTCAGGTATTGGCCGTTTACCAAAACTTAGGTTTACCATCGCCACGCAATGGTTTCACCGTAGGTATTGTTGATGATATTACCTTCACTTCCCTCCCACTGGGCGAAGAAATTTCGTTGGGTGGCTCGGGCATTTACGAAGCTAAATTCTATGGTTTAGGTGCCGACGGTACTGTAGGAGCGAACAAAAACTCTATCAAGATTATTGGCGACAACACCGATAAATACTCTCAGGCTTATTTCTCGTACGACTCGAAGAAATCAGGTGGTTTCACCTGTTCGCACCTTCGTTTTGGTACTACACCTATCCGTTCTACTTATTTGGTAACCACCCCTGACTTTGTAGCTTGTCACGTTCAGGCTTACCTGCGTTTGTACGATGTAACCAAAGGTTTGAAGAAAAACGGAACCTTCCTGCTAAACACAGTTTGGAGCGAAGAAGAAGTTAAAACTCATCTTCCGGTGAAAGTAAAGAAATACCTTGCTGCCAACAATATCACATTGTACACCATCAATGCTACAAATATTGCGCAGGAAATAGGCTTAGGCAACCGCACCAACACCATTCTTCAATCGGCATTTTTCAAAATCACCAACGTAATTTCGTACGAACTTGCCGTTGAGAAAATGAAATACGCCATTGTGAAATCGTACGGTAAAAAAGGAGAAGATGTTATCAATAAAAACTATGCAGCTGTTGATCGTGGTGGTGAATACACAAAAATTGATGTTCCTGCTGAATGGGCTTTCCTTGCCGACGAAGATGAATTGATCAAAGCAGTTCCTGCCTTTATCAAAAACCTTGTAGAACCTATCAACGCACAAGCCGGTGACGACATTCCAGTTTCGGCATTCAAAGGACGCGAAGATGGTACCTGGATTCAGGGTACTTCGAAGTTTGAAAAACGCGGTGTAGCTGCATTTGTTCCTGTTTGGGACAAAGACAACTGTATCCAGTGTAACCAATGTGCTTACGTTTGTCCTCACGCTGCTATTCGTCCGTTCCTGTTGGATGCTGTTGAAGCCTCGAAAGCTCCGTTTGCTGCCGACACTTTGAAAGCCAACGGAAAACAGTTTGCTGATATGAGCTTCCGTATTCAGGTAGACGTGCTCGACTGTATGGGTTGCGACAACTGTGCTGAAGTTTGTCCGGGCAATAAAAACGGTAAAGCATTGAAAATGGTGCCTATCGAAACTCAGTACGAAAATCAGGACAACTGGGATTTCTGCGTTGAAACAGTAAAAACAAAACAACATCTTGTCGATACAAAAGCCAACGTTAAGAACTCGCAGCTTGCTACTCCATTGTTCGAGTTCTCGGGCGCTTGTGCCGGTTGTGGTGAAACTCCTTATGTAAAATTGGTAACTCAGCTCTTCGGCGATCGTCAGATGGTTTCGAATGCAACAGGCTGTAGCTCTATTTATTCAGCTTCGGCGCCATCAACTCCATACACTACCAACGAAGATGGACGCGGACCAGCATGGGCCAACTCTTTGTTCGAGGACAATGCCGAGTTTGGTTTGGGTATGGTATTCGCTTACGACAATATGCGCGACCGTTTGGTACGCCTGATGACAGAAGCGATAGCCGAAGATTGCTGCTCGGACGAATTGAAAGGTTTATTTGCCGAATGGATTGAATTCCGCAACGATGCCGACAAATCGAAAGAACTGGCTGCCAAAATCACTCCACTCGTTAACGAAAAGAAATGTGATAAATGTGCTACCATTTCGGGTCTTACCCAATACCTTGTGAAACAATCGCAATGGATAGTAGGTGGCGACGGCTGGGCATACGATATCGGTTTCGGTGGATTGGATCACGTTATTGCTTCAGGTAAAAATGTAAACATTCTGGTACTCGATACCGAAGTTTATTCTAACACAGGAGGTCAGGCTTCGAAATCTACTCCGGTAGGCGCTGTTGCCAAATTTGCTGCTTCGGGCAAGAGAATTCGCAAGAAAGACCTTGGTATGATAGCTGCCACTTATGGTTATGTATATGTGGCTCAGGTAGCCATGGGCGCTAACCAGGCACAGACACTGAAAGCCATTCGCGAAGCCGAAGCTTATGATGGACCATCTATCGTTATTGCTTACTCACCTTGTATTAGTCACGGACTGCGTGCAGGTATGGGCAAAGCAAACGAAGAACAGAAAAATGCTGTGGATTGCGGATACTGGCATTTGTACCGCTACAATCCTGCACTGGAAGCTGAAGGAAAGAACCCAATGCAACTCGATTCGAAAGAACCACAATGGGAAAAATTCCAGGACTTCCTCAAAGGAGAAGTACGTTACACATCGTTGATGAAACAATTCCCCGAAGAAGCAAAAGAACTGTTCGTTGCTGCCGAAGAAAATGCCAAATGGCGTTATGCCGGCTACAAACGTATGGCCAATATAGAATTCTAAATTCAACACACTTTTTCCACCGGAGGTTTTACTTCCGGTAAAAAGCTAACGATCGAAAAAAGACTGTTCCGAAACGAACAGTCTTTTTTTTTGAAAATTGAGAATTAAGAATGCAGTAGACAGAAGCGGATTCAACAGTTCAACAATTCAACGTTTCAACAACTGACAGCGACTTAAATACAAGGTAAGGGAGGCTTGTGCAACAAGGTGTATATATAAATCAAAAAAGTGTATATATAAGCCAACAAAATGCATATATAGTTCAACAAAGTGAATATATAAACCAACAAAGTGAATATAAAACTCAACAAAATGCATATATAACTCAAAATGTGTATATATAAGCCAATAAAATGAATATATAGCTCAACAAAGTGAATATATAAACCCAAAAAGTGAATATAAAAACTCAACACTCGAAAAACAAAAACCTAGGCCATAATACTTATGCTTCCTCCGGTCGGAACGACGCAGCAAGGAAGCGTCGGTTGAACCGTATCCCGTTTGCAAAGGTCTGATTCAACGAGCGTGGAGAAGAAAAACAGTTACGGAGAAAGTGCTGCTTTTAGTCAAAAACAACATAACAGATACAAAAACGGGAAAATAGGAGGTTTTTGCACAGACTCTCGTTAGGCGGCATGCAAAAAAACAAAGAAAAAGATTGCGACATGTACCATTTTTTGTACTTTTGGGACGAATTAAATAAATATGTGACAAATGACACCAGATTCTAAACTCGAAAAGTTACCACCTAAAACAGAAAAGGTCGAAACGATAAAAATTCTTCGACAGACAACCATAGCTGCTACAGCATTGGCTGAATTAAAAGGAATTGCCAAAACAATTCCGAACCAATTAATGCTAGTGAATGCGATTGTGCTTCAAGAAGCGAAAGACAGCTCTGAAATTGAGAATATAATTACCACTCAAGATGAATTGTATAAGGCGATTGCAATTGATAAGTCGAACATTTCTGCAGCGACAAAAGAAGTTGTCAATTATCGAAAAGCAATTTTTCTTGGCTTTGATTTGGTTGAGAAACAAGGATTTTTAAGTGTAAACGACATAAAAAGCATCCAGCAAGTATTAGTTGGGAACTCAGCAAGAATCAGGAATGTACACGGAACTGTATTGAAAAACAGCAACACCGGAGAAGTAGTTTACACACCTCCACAAGACGAAATTGAAATTATCGACCTTCTGACAAATTTCATAAATCACTTTAATGACACAGAACAAAGTTTATCACCGCTTATAAATTTAGCTGTATTTCATTATCAGTTTGAAAGTATTCACCCATTTTATGACGGAAACGGAAGAACCGGAAGAATTCTCAACATCCTTTATTTAATCATGAATAAATTGATTGACATTCCGATTCTTTATTTAAGTTCGTATATTATTGAAAACAAAGCTGAATACTACAAATTGCTTCATCGAACAAACACGACTGGCGAATGGGAAGACTGGATACTTTTCATACTTAAAGCAATTGAGGAAACAGCGATTAAAACAATTGAGAAAATCAGTTCTATCAGAAAAGCTTTGGATGCGACGATTGAAAAGGTACAACTGAATGCTCCTAAGATTTACAGAAAAGAATTGGTTGAATTGTTATTCGAGCAACCATACGCAAAAATTGACTTCGTGGTAAATCAACTTCAAGTAGAACGAAAAGCAGCGTCAAGATACCTGAAAGAACTTGAAAGGATTGGAATTCTAAAATCACAGAAAATTGGCCGTGAAACTTTATATATCAACATAGAATTAGTTGAAATTCTAAAACTCTAATGCACGACCGCCTAATACTTATACTTCCTGCGGTCGGAACGACTCCCGATACATCTCGGGATCTGCGACGCAGCAAGGAAGCGTCGGTTGAACCGTATTCCCGCTTGCAAGAGGGTGGTTTAACGAGCGTGAAGAAGAAAAACAGTTACGGAGAAAGTGCTGCTTTTAGTCAAAAACAACAAAACAGATACAAAAACGGGAGAATAGGAGGTTTTTGAGCAGACTCTCGTCAGTCAGAATAAAAACAAACGATACTACAAAAAAGACTTGAATGGAAATAAAAATAATAGAAACTGATAAAGGACAAATTGAATATTCAATTGTCGGTAAAGGAATACCAGTCTTATTTCTTCATGGAGGACATTCTAATTGCAGAGAGACTCTATTTCACAAAGGGTTTAACACAAATAAATATCTGCTCATTACACCTTCACGACCAGGATACGGGAACACTCCACTTAATGACAATCTTACTCCAACGAAAACGGCAGATTTAATAGTTTCATTATTAAACTGTTTAAGAATTGAAAAAGTAATTTTATATGCAATATCAGCAGGTGGTTTAACTTCAATTGACTTGGCCACAAGATATCCTGAAAGAATTGAAAAATTAATCTTGGCGTCAGCTGTATCAAAAAAATGGTTAGAAAGAGACGGACAAATTTATAAAAACTCCCAAAAACTATTTAATCCAAGAATAGAGAAAATTGTATGGGGTTTAATAAGGTTTTTTTCTAAAATAATTCCCAACATAATTGCTAATAACTTTTACCCTCAGTTTTCAAAGAATAACTCTCATCAATTGGAGAAGAATGATATAAATGAGCTCCTATCGACATTTAAACATTTTAGTTCAAAAACAGGATTTATGTGTGATATTGACCATGATGTTGAAGAAAGTCAAATATCGGATATTCAATGTCCAACACTGATAATTCATAGTAAAAATGATAACAGTGTTTCGTTTGAACACGCTGAATATGCAAAGAAAATGATAAAGAAATCAACACTTATTGGCTTAGATAATGAATGGGGACATTTATTTTGGATTGGAAAAGATTCAAATGAGTCAATAAAAAAGATAATAAAATTTATAGAAGAATAGAATGCCGGCACACACGCGCTACGCATAGTGCTAAGAGAAGGAAAGACTTTACGACTAACTTAACAAAAATACACACCATAAGTTGAAGTTCTAATTCTTGATTCTTGATTCATACTGTCATTTCTCATCGTTTTCAGTCATTTGATAACAAAACGGATACAAATTTAAATAAACCTATTTATCCCAAAATAGGTTTATTTTTTTTCGACATTTAATGAGATTGAAAAAACAAGCCAAAAAAAATGGCTTGAATTCCCTTTGAATCACCATAAAAACAGTATTACTAAAAAATTATTGAAGCTTTCGAAAAATAAATGGCGAAATCTCAAAAAAAACATTTAGATTTGCAAAACATTAATAACGCTATTAAATAATGCTATTGAAATAAAGTTAGGATAAGATTCAAACATATTTCAGTCGATTTCTGAAACAAGCAAAGTTTTCAACAACAAGCAAATAACCAACAACAGCAATTTTTATCATTTCGAGAAATCTGAAACCATAAAATTTTTTAGCCTGACATTAATAGCTCTATTAAATACAACATTTAAAAGTAAAAATAACAACCCAACAAATAGTAACCGTATGAACAGATACATTTTTTTACTGCTATTGGCATTAAGTTTTCTAAACTCTTCGGCATTTGGGCAGCTCAGCATTGATCAATGTCAGGAAAAAGCGCGAAAAAACTACCCGCAAATTAAGCAGTACAGTTTAATAGAACAGACAGGCGCATATAATATCTCAAATGCCAACAAGGGTTATTTGCCGCAATTATCGTTTTCAGCTCAGGCCACCTATCAGTCGGATGTAACGGAAATCCCTGCCAGTCTGGGACAGATACTCAGTCAGCTGACCGGACAAAATGTAACAATAGCATCGATGAGTAAGGACCAGTACAAAATGGTGGCCGAACTTCAGCAAACCATTTGGGATGGCGGAATGATAAGTTCACAAAAAGAGCAGATAAAAGCAACAACAGAACTTGAAAAGCAAAAACTTGAAGTTGATTTATATACAATCAAAGAACGGGTGAATCAGATTTTTTTCGGCATTCTTGCATTAAACGAGCAGAAAATTCAAATTGATTTGCTACAAAAAGAGCTACAAACAAATTACGAAAAAATTAAAGCTTATATGCAAAATGGCGTAGCAAATCAGGCCGACCTTGATATGATAAGGGTTGAGCAGCTAAAAGTGAAGCAGAAAAAGGCTGAACTGAATGCGATCCAAAAATCGTACAGAGAAATGCTGACTGTAATGATAGCTGATACCACAGCGCTGACTGCCACACTGGAAAAACCTGTTTTCGACACAGATATGAACAGGGAATTTGGAATAAAACGTCCGGAACTGAAGCTCTTTGATGCTCAAACAAGCTTATTTGCTAGTCAGGAAAAAATAATCAGAGCAGGAAATTCACCAAAATTGGGAGTTTTCGGACAAGGAGGCTACGGAAATCCGGGACTCAACATGTTCAATCCAGGCTTTACGCCTTATTATATTCTTGGCGCCAAATTGACATGGAATTTTAGCGGACTTTATTCGCAAGGCAATCATCTTCAAAAAATTGCTTTGAATAAGCAAACTGTAGCATCGCAAAAGGAAACAT
>Ga0209373_10001085_pt1 | contig 35102 bp, 40 predicted proteins | sample Higcelweek5metaG_FD_187173 | JGI IMG/M metagenome (GOLD analysis project Ga0209373, IMG submission 187173) | Freshwater pond sediment microbial communities from the University of Edinburgh, under environmental carbon perturbations - High... | ecosystem: Environmental > Aquatic > Freshwater >... | reverse complement strand
ACTTTCTGAGCAGCCGGGGCGTGGTGTTGCGCCTTGGGGGGGCCGGAACGCAGAAGCGTTTCGACGGCAACCCCATCCCGCACCCCCACCTGCGTTGTTCCGTCTGCGGCCGGGTGGACGACCTTGACCACCCGCTGGCTTTGCCGGAACTTTCGGCGGAGCAGTCCATGGGCTACAAGGCTCTGCGGTGCGACGTCGAGTTCGTGGGGGTCTGTCCCTTGTGCTCGAACGAAAAAATGTAGGCCCAGGTATACCCGGCCGTTCATTTTTTCTGGCGCTCTGGGCAGAATGTGGTATCGTTGAATCGCCTGCAACTGCCGGGTCAGTCCCGGCGCTTTATTCAAAGGAGTCATCACAATGAGCCTTCGTGGATCCCGTACCGAAAAGAACATCCTCACCGCCTTCGCCGGTGAGTCTCAGGCCCGCAACCGCTACAGCTATTTCGCGGCCGTGGCCAAGAAAGAAGGCTACGTGCAGGTTTCCGCAGTTTTTGAGGAAACCGCCAGCCAGGAGAAAGAGCACGCCAAGCGCCTGTTCAAGATGCTGGAGGGCGGCGAGGTGGAGATCACCGCGTCCTTCCCGGCCGGCGTCATCGGCACCACCCTGGAGAACCTGAGGGCCTCTGCCGCTGGTGAGAACCACGAGCAGGAGAGCATGTACCCCGAATTCGCCAAGATCGCCCGCGAGGAAGGCTTCACGGACATCGCCGTGGTGTTCGAGGCCATCGCCGTGGCCGAGCGCTTCCATGAAAAGCGCTTCAACGCCCTGGCCGCCAACATCGATTCCTGCAAGGTTTTTAAGAAGGACACCTCTGTCTCCTGGCGTTGCCGCAACTGCGGGTACATCTACGAGGGCAGCGCCGCCCCGAACAAGTGCCCGGCCTGCGCGCACCCCCAGGCTCACTTCGAGTTGACCGAAGAGAACTGGTAACCCAAGTTCCGAGGAGAAACCGCTATGTCGATCGAACGTGGTCAGATCTACAAGTGTGAAGAGTGCGGCAACATCGTCGGCGTGCTGTTCGCTGGCGGCGGTGAGTTGGTGTGCTGCGGCGCGCCCATGAAACTCATGGTGGAGAACACCGTTGACGCGTCCAAGGAAAAGCACGTCCCGGTCATCGAGAAGATCCCCGGCGGCTACAAGGTCAAGGTCGGCGGAGTTCCCCACCCCATGGAAGAGAAACACTACATCCAGTGGATCGAGCTTGTGGCCGACGGCGTTTCGCTCACGGCCTTTCTCAAGCCCGGCGATGTTCCCGAGGCCAGCTTCTGCACCGAGGCCAAGAACATCACCGCGCGCGAGTACTGCAACATCCACGGGCTGTGGACGGCCAAGGGCTAAGCCCCGCGCCGCCAGGAGGACCGCCGCATGGCCGAGCCGGAAGAGATGTACCAGTGCCAGAACACCAACTGCGGGTATATCTACAACCCTGACAAAGGCGACCGCAAAGGCAAGATTCCGGCGGGCACCCGGTTTGAGGATCTGCCGGATGAGTGGCGCTGCCCCATCTGCGGCGGGACCAAGAGATGTTTCCGGCCTTTGGCCGGTCCCGGCTCCACCCTCGAGGTGAGCTGCCCCACACCCACCCAAGGAGAAACCCCGATGCAGAAGTATGTGTGCAATATCTGCGGCTACGTGTACGACCCCGCCGAAGGCGACCCGGACAACGACGTGAAGCCCGGCACCAAATGGGAGGCCGTGCCCTCCTCCTGGGTCTGCCCCATCTGCGGAGCCACGAAAGAGAACTTCAGCCCTGAATAGCTTACCGGCTGCGGCCGCCGGGCCGCGGCGCCTCTGATTCTTGCGGGAGCGCCTCCTTGACAGGGGGGCGCTCCCCGTGTTTCCACAAAAGGGTGGAAACACATGGCCGCCTGGCGCACAACAGGGCGCTGGGCCTGTGCAATATCTTGTCCCGAAAGACCATGAATGGAGATTCCGCATGAAACCTGTCGAGATAAAGAAAGATATCTTCTGGGTCGGCGCTGTCGACTGGAACAGCCGCGACTTCCACGGATATTCCCTTTCGCCGCGCGGCACCACCTACAACGCCTTTCTGGTGAAGGACGAAAAGATCACCCTGTTCGACACCGTGAAGAGCGACTTCTACGACGAGCTCTTGTGCGGCATCGCCCAGGCCTGCGGCGGCACGCCCCGCATCGACTACCTGGTGGTGAACCACCTGGAGCCGGACCATGCGGGCTGCCTGGACCGCATCGTGGAGCGCTTCCACCCGGAGAAGATCTTCTGCTCGCCCATGGGCGAAAAGGCCCTGCGTTCCTATTACCACCACTCGGAGTCCTGGCCCATCGAGGTGGTGGCCTCTGGCGCCTCCGTCAGCATCGGCAAGCGCACCGTGCAGTTCATCGAAACGCGCATGCTGCACTGGCCCGACAACATGCTTTCCTACATTCCGGAAGACAAAATAGCCTTCTCCTCCGACGCCTTTGGCCAGAACTGGGCCAGCACCGAGCGTTTTTGCGACGAGGTGGACCGCACCGCTTTGCAGAGCGCCCTGGCCGACTACTACGCCAACATCGTGCTGCCGTACTCGCCCGTGGTGTTGAAGACCCTGGACGCCCTGGCCGGCATGAACCTCGCTCTCGACATGCTCTGCCCGGACCACGGCCTCATCTGGCGCGGGCATGACGAGGTGGCCTACGCGCTGAACGCCTACCGCGAGTTCGCGCTGCAAAAGCCCACCAAAAAAGCCGTCATCGTGTACGACACCATGTGGCACAGCACGGAGAAGATGGCCCGCGCCATTTGCGACGGCCTGGCCGACGAGGGTGTCAGCGTGCGCATCATGAGCGTAAAGCACAACCACCACAGCGCGGTGATGCGCGAGGTGTTCGACGCCGCGGCGGTCATCGTGGGCTCGCCCACGCACAACAACGGCATTTTGCCCCTGGTGGCCGATGTGCTGACCTACATGAAGGGCCTGCGGCCTCAGAACAAGCTCGGCGCGGCCTTCGGCTCCTTTGGCTGGAGCGGCGAGTGCGTGAAGATCCTCACCGAACACCTGTCCGGCATGGGCATGGAGATGGTCGAGCCCGCCGTGAAGGTGAAGAACCTGCCCGGCCACGACACCTTCCAGGCCTGCTTCGACCTGGGCAAAAAGATCGGCCAGGCCATCAACGCCAAACTCGCATCCTAAGCCCGGAACACGGCGAACCGGGGAGGGCTTCGCGCCCTCCCTTTTTTTTCCGCAGCGCAAAAATGGGGGGGGAGACGTGGCCGCAGCAAAGACCGGCAAGGTCTGGTTCATCGGCGCCGGGCCCGGCGACCCGGAGCTCATCACCGTCAAGGGGCAAAGGCTCATCGCCCAGGCCGACTGCATCGTCTACGCCGGATCGCTGGTTCCGCGCGCGGTGCTGGCCTGCGCCAAGCCCGGTGCAACGGTCGTCGATTCCGCGCCGCTCTCCCTGCCGGAAACCCACGCTTTGCTGCGCGGTTGCGCGGCCTCCGGCGGCCTGGCCGCCCGCGTGCACACGGGCGAGCCCGCCTTGTACGGCGCGGTGCAGGAGCAGGCCGCGCTGCTGGATGCCGAGGCCATCCCCTGGGAGGTGGTGCCCGGCGTGTCTAGCGCCTTTGCCACCGCCGCCGCCGCAAAGGTCTCCCTCACCGTGCCCGGCGGAACGCAAACATTCATCCTTACACGGCTTTCCGGGCGCACCCCCGTGCCAGAGCAGGAGTCCATGCCCACCCTGGCCGCCCACGGCGCGGCCATGGCCGTGCTGCTCTCCGCAGGCGAGCCAGAACGCCTGCAAGCCGAGCTGCTCACCGGCGGCTATCCGCCCGAGACCCTCGTCGTGCTGGGGCACAAGGTGGGCTGGCCCGGCGGCGAGACCGTGCGCACCCGCCTGGACGCCCTGGCCGAAACCGCCCGCAGCCGCGGCTTCACCCGGCAAACCGTGTTCCTGGTGCTGCCCGGCCAGGACGAACAGGCCCAAGCCGCCCAGTCCAAGCTCTACGACCCCGCCTTCACCCATGGCTGGCGGCAAGGCTCCGAAGAAGGAGACTCGTGATGCGGCAGTTCGGCGTGGCAACGCAAAAGCGCGAGGAATTGGTGGACATCACCAGCCAGGTGGCCCAGGCCTTGGCCGAAAGCGGCCTGGCCGAGGGCGCTGTGCTCGTCTACTCGCCCCACACCACAGCCGGGCTCACCATCAACGAGGGCGCCGACCCGGACGTGAAGCGCGACATGCTGGCGCACCTGGCCTCCCTGGTGCCGCAACGCGCGGGCTTTCGCCATGCCGAGGGCAACAGCGACGCGCACATCAAAACGAGCCTCGTGGGGCCGTCACAGCTTGTCCCGGTCACCGGCGGGCGCATGGGCCTGGGCACTTGGCAAAAGATCTATCTGTGCGAATTCGACGGCCCCAGGCGGCGCACCGTGCTGGTGCAGACCCTGGCGGCCGGGGAGGGCGCGTGAGCGAGCGCTTCAAGCATTTCCAAAACACGGCCTGCGAGTACTTCCCCTGCCACAAGGGTGCGGACCCGGCCACCTTCAACTGCCTGTTCTGCTACTGCCCGCTGTTTTTCCTCAAGAATTGCGGGGGCAACCCCACCTGGCGCGGGCTCGTCAAGGATTGCACCGCCTGCGCGCTGCCCCACGGCCCCGGCGGCTGGGAGGCCGTGCAGAAGCGACTGGCGCAGGCCTACGCAGAGCTGCGCTCTGGGAAGGCCCCGCGCACGCTGGGACAGGGGGAGAAAGAGGGAGAATAATAGCCTCCGGCGGCCAAAGGACCTGAGGCCCTTTGGAATCCCCATGGAACATACTAAAATACAAAATTATTCTAATCAGGTGTGCCCATGGTGTGACTTGCTGTTTGTCACATTCGATTGTTGTCGCCCCCCACCTCCAGAGGACATTTGTAGTGCGGATTTGTAGTGCAAAAGGCGGCAATAGCCGTCAGCGCGACACGAGGCTGACTTCCTGATCGAGCAGGGTGACCGGCGCTCAAGCCCCGGTGCTGCCCTCGCAGGCGGCGGCCAGCCGCGCGGACTGGAGCCCGTACACCAGGCGCAGGGCGTCCTTCACCGTGCCCGAGGCGACGATCACGGGGATGCCGTGTTCGCCGAGGATCTTGTGCGGTGCATCGCCTGCCTCTTGCGCCACCACGGCCCGGCAGTCCGAAAGGTTGGCTGCCAGTTCCCGCCAGCCAGCCTCGCCCATGCGGCCAGGATCTGTTCCGCCGCCGCCACCGCCGCCGCAGCCGCCACTGCCGCCGGCGATGCCGATGGAGTCGCCGCAGCCGCAGCCGCCGCCCAGGCCGCGCACGGCGGTGCGCTCCTCTTTGAGCCGGAAGCCGCCGTCTGCGGACATGCCCCAGATCTGTAGGCGCCGCGCGGCGCCAAGATGCGTGTCGACCAGGACGCTGCTGATGGTGGCGACGGCGACATACGGACGGTCGTCCTGATGCTGCGAGGTCAGCTTCCCGCAGGCCGCCAGCACGCCGCTCAGTTCTCCGGAACGGTCGCCGCAGAGCAAGCCCACGGCGTCCGCCCGGCAACGGCGGCAGTGTGTCATCTGCGGCACCAGGTGGTCGATCTCCTCGCGCAGGGCGTGGATATCGTCACGGCTGGGTTCGGCCAGCGCGCCGAAGGGGGTGCCGGCAGTGGGATGCATGGGCAGGCTGTTCATGATGTCCGCGCCAAGCTCCCGGGCCTTCTCGGCCACGGCCTTGATGGGGGCATAGTCGCCGATGGTGTTTACGCCGGGGATGACGATGGTGTTGATCTTCACGGCCAGGCCGTGGGCCTTCAGAGCGGCGATGGATTCGAGCTGGCGTGAGAGCAGGAGCTCGGCGGCGGCGACCCCCCGGTAGACCACGTTGCCCTCGCGCGCCCAGGCGTAAATCTTGGCCCCGATCTCGGGGTCGATGGTGCTCATGGTGACGGTGGCGTGGGTGACGCCCAGGGCCGCCAAGTCGTCCACGTACTGGGGCATGGCCAGGCCGTTGGACGATAGGCAGAAGAGCATGTGCGGGTACTCGGCCTTGATGAGGCGCATGGTCTCCAGCGTTTCCTCCGGGTTGGCCATGGGATCGCCAGGCCCGGCGATGCCGATGACCGTGATGCGTGGCTCCTTGTCCAGCACGTGCCTAGTGTACTCCAGAGCCTGGAAGGGCTTCAGGATGCCGCTGGTGACGCCGGGGCGCGACTCGTTGACGCAATCATACTTGCGGTTGCAGTAATTGCACTGGATGTTGCACTTGGGGGCCACGGGCAGGTGCACGCGTCCGCAGGAGCCCGCTGATTCCTTGTTGAAACAGGGGTGCCGGTCGCTTCCGATGGAGTCGTGACGGATTGAGGACTTGGGACCGCAGGGCATGTTCGCTCCCTTTCTTTAGGCCGGGGAGTGCCCGGACTGGTGTTCGCGCCACACGGGCGGGACATCTCCCCCGCGGAACTGCCCGTGGGAGAGGTTGAAGCGTTTCATGCGCAGGCCCATGCTGCGCCGCGTGATGCCCAGGGCCTGGGCCGCCTCCGTGGTGTTGCCCTGATGTTGACGCAAGGCCTCCACCAGCAGCTCGTACTCGATGGACGCCAGCCGGGCCTCCAGCCCACCAGGGGCCTTGCCGCACACGGCCACCGGCGAGTTGAGTGAAAGGGGCAGGTCGTGGGGTTGGATGATTTCGCTCTCGGCCAGGATGACCGCGCGGTGGATGACGTTCTCCAACTCGCGCACATTGCCCGGCCAGGCGTGTCTCATGAGCATTGCTACGGCTTCGGACGCGATGCCGTGCACGCGCTTTTCGGTCTCCCGGGCGAAGCGCGCCGCGAAGTGCTCGGCCAGCAGCGCGATGTCCGCGCCTCGGTCCCGCAGGGGGGGCACCACGATGGGGAAGCCACTCAGGCGGTAGTACACATCCTGGCGGAAGTTGCCCCTGGCCACCATGTCCGCAAGATCGCGGTTGGTGGCGGCGATGACGCGCAGGTTCACAGTGATGGTGCGGCTGCCACCAACGCGTTCAAACTGCCGCTCCTGTAGTACACGCAGGAACTTTGCCTGTACGCCCAAGGAGAGTTCGCCCACCTCGTCGAGAAAGATGGTGCCCCCGTCCGCCTCCTCGAAGCGTCCCTTGCGCAGTTGGGCTGCCCCGGTGAAGGAGCCCTTCTCATGTCCGAAGAGCTCGCTTTCTACGATATTTTCCGGCAGGGCCGCGCAGTTGAACTTCACCAGCGGACCCTTGGGGTTCAGGCCGCCATAATGCAGCGCGTTGGCGATAAGCTCCTTGCCCACGCCGGACTCGCCGAGCAGCAGCAGCGTGGTCCTCGTCTGGGAAACTTTGCGGAGTACATCGTAGAGTTCCAGCATGGGCGTGGAGGAACCGATGATGTTGGATGGGCGGTAGAGTTTCTTGAGCTTGTCCATAAGGATGCGCGCGCGGTCCTCCCAGAGGGCCTTGTCCACGTTTTCCACCAGGTGCAGCTCCACGGCCTGGGCCAGCAGGTGCGCCACCACGACCAGGGCGTCCAGGTGTTTGCCCAGCAGGGCCGGATCATCATAGCGGCGCTCCGCGCTGATGGTGCCGAGCACCTTGGCCCCCCGCAGGATGGGCACGCACATGAAGGCCAGTTCATGGTCCAGCCCCTGGGAAAGGCTCCCCGTGCGGTTCAGGAAGGCGGGTTCATCGCCAATGCGGCGCACAATGATGGGTTTGGCCGTTTCCACCACCTTGCCGGTGATGCCCTCGCCAAGGGAATACACGCCCCGGTCTTGCTCCTCTTTGGTAAGTCCAATGCTTTTGTGCACGAAGATTCGGCCCGACTCCCTATGGTGTAGGCTGATCATGCCCCGCGTCATGCCCAGGTTCTCGCGCATGAACGCCAAGAGCCGCGTGAGCGCCCCGGCGAAGTCGTTCCGCTCCGAGAGCATGCGCCCCATCTCGTCCAGCAGGGGCACGATGCGGCCCCGGCACACGCCGGTGCTGCACTCGCGCATCGCCTCCGGCCTCGCCGCCTTGCGACCGTCCTTGCGTCCCGTTGGGCTCTGCGTCATGTCCAGTCCTCCTGGCCTTGCCATGGTGGAGAGAGCAATGCCCGTGCCGTTTGCGCCGCCGATGCGCAACAGCCTTGAATCATAGCAGCATCAATGCGGGACAGGGCCCTGCCGCCGCGGCCGCCGCCGCGCGGCCCGACCTTTTGGTATGTCCCGCACATTTTGGTATTCCCCCAGCCCTAGACACCGTGGCGCTTGCCAGTGACGGACTCGACAGCGATACGCACCACGGCGGTGGTCTTGAGATTGGCCTCCGGGTACTGGAACTTCCTGGGCGTGAACCGACCCACGATGCTGTCGAGGACCGTGCGCTTGCCCGCCTCGTCCTCCACGAAGGCGGCCTGGCCGAAGCCGATGACCGTGCGGTGGCTGGCCTCGAAGTCGCAGGGGCTCTCGGCCTCGATGATGCCGTGGTCCAGGGTGACGCAGAAGCAGACGCGCGGGTTCTTCTTCAGCATCTCAATCTTGGTGCCGGCCTTGGCGGAATGGAAATACAAGGCCTCGCCGTCGTAGGCGTAGAACAGCGGCACCACGAAGGGCGCGCCGCCCTCGGCCAGGGCCAGGTGCATCACCCTGGCCTCGTGGAGGATGGCGTCGATCTCGGCGCGGTCGGTGATTTCGCGGTCCTTGCGGCGCATGTGCCCGAAGGGGGGGGCGGGGGTGGTGTCGGGGCTCATGGGTGCTCCTTGTCTTTGGGGTTATGCCCCGCACTCGCGGCAGCTCGTCACCATGGTCAGTTCGCGCAGCAGGCCCTCGCGCAGGGGCACCGCGTAGTCCGCCTTGCGGGCGGGTCGGCGGGCCAGTTCCTCGATGTACCCTTCCGGCAGGCCGCGCAGGCGCGCCGCCTCCACGATGAAGCCGAGCATCTCCCGGCTGGGCAGGACGGGGGCGCCCAGGATCTCCTTCTTGTAGAGCAGCAGGGAGAGCTCTTCGCCCGTGGCCGTGCGGACGCGCACCGGGGAATGGAAGTAGCTGCCTGCGCCGTCCAGCCGCGCGCCCTGCCACTCGTCCAGGCGTAGGGCGTCGGTGTAGCTGAGTTCGTACACCACGCCCCAGAGCTGCCGCCCCGGGGCCGGGATGGCGGTGGCCATGCCTCCGTCCCAGGTCTCCGTCCGGCCAAAGAAGTCGAGGTCGTGGTCCTTGAGCACCGCCGGGCCGAGGCACACGGGCCTGGAGCAGCGCTCGGCCATCTGGTCCGGGTGCATGTTGTCGGCGTAGGCGAAGACATACTGCCTGTCCGCCCTGCCGCTGAAGCCGAAGATGTTCGCGCCGTCGCTGGCGTCCTGTCCGCAGGTCATGGGTCACCTCGCAGGTTGAAGGATAGGCGCGCCGCCGGAGCGTTCCCGGCGGCGTCCTTTATCGGCAGCGGGGCTACCAGACGTTCAGGCTCCACTCACGCACCTTCTTGTGCTCCATGTCGGTGAAGAGCGTGTTCGCCATCTGCTCCGCCAGCCAAGTGGCCCCGGCGTAGCCCACCACCGGGTGGCGGTAGAGGCCTGCGCGGTCGTAGGTGGGGAAGCCCACACGCACCATGGGAATGCCGTAGTCGATGGAGATGAACCGCCCCTTGGAGTGACCGAGGATCAGGTCCAACTCCAGGCCGCGGTTCTTGATGCGGTCCTCCAGCTCCCAGAAGTCGGCGTTGGCGATGATCTCCATGGGGAAGTCGACGTTGTCCTGCATCTCCTTGATGCGTGGGTCGTTCTTGTAGTTCGGGTTGTCGTCGCCCAAGAGCAGCACCATGGGCTTCATCTCCAGGTCCAGACAGAACTGGGCCAGGCCGATGACCAGATCCGGGTTGCCGTAGATGGCCACGCGCTTGTCCGCGAAGAACATGTGCGTCAGGTCGGTAAGGGCGTCGATGGCCAGGCCGCGTTCGCGCACCAAGGCATGGGGAATGGGCTTGCCTGTCAGCGTTCTCAGGTTGTGCAGGAAGGTGTCCGTGTTGCGGATGCCGATGGGCGTGGGGCCGATGATGGTCGGGATGTCGAACTCGTTGGCCAGGTACTCCGCCGCCTTGCCGCCCTCGTAGCGGTTGAGGGCTAGGGTGCCCAAGGCGTTGGCCGTGCCGATGAGATCCTCGATGGTGGTGTTGCCGTGGGACACGTGGTTGCCGTCGGGCATCAGCGGCGAGTCGAAGCTCTCAATTTCGAACAGCACGGTGGCGTCGATGTCCATCTCCGCCAGCAAATGCTTGAGCGCCGTCACATCGCCGGGGTTGACCCAGCCGGTGATGAGGTTGAGCTTGCCGTTTGGCTCGGTCTTTGTGGCGAAGTGGCTCACGAAGTCGCGCACGGCGATGTCGTAGCCGGTCACCATGCTGCCCACAAAGCTCGGGGTGTGGATGGGGATGAGGTGCACCTCGCGCCCAGGGTACTTCTCCGGCAGCAGTCCCTCATTGAGCTTGCGCACCACGCCGTCGATGTCGTCGCCGATGACTTCCGTGAGGCAGGTGGAGATGATGGGCACCACCTTCACGTCCGGGTAGCGCATGAGCAGCACGTCCACCGCCTCTTCCACGCGGCCGCACGCGCCGAACACGGCGCCGCTCTCATGCACGGAAGACGAGGCGATCTCGAAGCTCTCCTTCAAGTGCTGCGAGATGAGCAGGCGCACGAACATGACGCAGCCCTGGCCGCCGTGGACGATACCGATGCAGTCCTTGACGCCGATGCTGACGAACTGGGCGCCGCAGGGCTGGCAGGTGAAGATGGGATTGATGATGCCAGCACGTTCCCGTTCCTTCAATTCACAAAGCATATGAATTCTCCTTGCCTAGTAGTGCTGGTCATTGAGTTCTTGATTGAGCGAGCCGGTGATGGTCAGATAATCCAGGCGCTCGTGAAGGTGCTGCATGAGCTGGGTGATCTCCTCCTTGTCGAGGGTCGCAAGCCAGGCAAAGCGGCGCTTGAATTCATCGGCCAGGCAAACGGCGTCGACCCAGAAGCATTTGTCCGCAGGCGTCTGCTTGGCGACGGGCTCGCCGCACAGGATCTGCTTTGTCTTCGTCAGTATCTCCTCGTTCTGGACCTTCCTGTCCCAGCTGCGGGAGTGGAACTGCCACAGGCAGTTTTTCATGATGTAGTTCAGAAGCTGTTCCATGCGCGTTTTCATGAGTTCTTCCATGACGCCGTCCCCCTATTCCACAGCGGCTGCGGTCTTCATTTCAAAGGCCGGATAGGTCTTCCCGCGCAGGGCGGCGAGACCGTCGAACTTGCCAGTGAACTGCCGCATATCGGGTGAGGCGCGCACTTCTTCACTCAGGTCCGCGTCAGAGAGCATGACCTGCGTCTCAACGGCCTTGCCGACCGGGATCTCGTCCTTGCTGATGTCGAGCAGGGCCAGCTTGTGGATGGGTGAGTAGATGGCGTTGTAAATGTCGCGGGCGAAGCGCACCCAGCCTTCCCAGCCCTTCCAGGGGCCGTTGTGATAGGCGTGGGCGTTTAAGTAGGGCACGCGGATCTTCTTGGCCACCTCGCCTGGGCGTTTACCGGTCAGGATGATGTCCGGCTTAAGCATCTCCATGGCCTCCAGGCCTTCCAGTTCGTTGGGGTCGTCGAAGGCCAGTGCCCCCTCCTCGCACCGGGAGATGCCTTTCTCCATGTCGCCCTGGTGGCCGAACTTGGTGTAGACGGAGACCACATCCAGGCCCATCTCCTCGTGGAGGACATGCGCCCAGTGCCAAAGCTTGGAGCCGCCGGGCCAGAGGCAGACCTTCTTGCCCTTGAGCCGCTCTCTGTACCAGTCGAGTTCGGGCTTCCAGCGGGCGGTCTCCTCGTCGATGATGGCCTGAGCGCGGTCCTCGATGCCGAAGAACAACCCGATTTTTCTGAGCGAGTTGCCCAGCGGCTCAAAGCCGAAGCCATCAATGTCCAGGCGAGGGATGCCGTAGCGCACCCGCAGCTCGTTGCAGATGTACTCGGCCGAGCGCGCGCATTCGAGCACGTTCAGGTGCGCCCTGTGCATGCCCCGCAGGTCGTCGTAGGAGCCGTTGCCGGTGAAGGTTGACAGGACCTGGATCCCCATGCGCTTGAAGAAATCGCTCATGACCTCCTGGTCGCCCTGGATGTTGTACTCGCCCACGTAGTTGATGACGTAGTCGCTGGTGATTTTGGGCTCAAAGGTGCCGACCTTCTGGTTGAGCCAGGCAATGTTGATCTTGTGGTGCCCGCCAGACTGGCTGGGACCCGCAAAACCCGGGGAGTTGCAGACGAAGATGTCCACCTCGGGCATTTCGTCCATGACCTCCTGGGCGATGGCGGCCAGATCGTCCCCGATAAGGGCCGAGGCGCAGGTCTGGTAGATGCTCATGCGCTTGATGTTCGGAAACGCCTTGAAGGCCTCGAGGATGTTGCTCTTCAGAAGCTTCTCCGCCCCGAAGACCACGTGTTTCTCCTTCATGTCCGAGGCGAAGGTGTACTTGAGCTGGAAGTTGTCGTTGTCGCTGATGTAGCGCTTGGTCTGCCAGGTGTCGTAGGTGCAGCCGACGGGGCCGTGGCTTAGGTGGATGACGTCCTTCATGGGCACGCCGATGACGTGCTTGGCCCCGCAATAAGCGCAGCCGCGCTCGGAAATGCTTCCTGGAATGGTGCTCAGGTATCCAAGGGGAAGAGCCGACGTCAGGTCCTCCCCTGGGCCCTTGATGACCGCGTGCTGCTTCCGCTCCGGGATGCAGGTGCTGCACTTGAACTCATGATATGGCATGGCTTTCTTCTCCTTAACGTGCTTTACAGGGGCGTGCTTTACACAATGGCGCTTTCGCCGGTTTCATCCGTGCGCACCCGAACGGCGTTTTCCATGGGGCAGATGAAGATCTTGCCGTCCCCTATCTGGTCCGTCTGGTTGACGCGAACGACGGCCTCAACCACTGTGTCTACGTTCTCATCGGGCACCACGATGGTGAGCATGCGCTTGGGCACGTACTTCATACCGCCTGTCCTGGCCTGGTTCAGCGTGTCCGGGGAGAGCTCGCAGTTCACCTCACCGGCGATGCCGCGCTGGTGCCCCCGGCCCAGGACCGACACTGCCAGGAAGCAGGGGAACCCGATGGCATCGAGCACATCCTTGGTGGCGCGAACCTTCTTGGGTCGGATGATGGCGATGATTTCCTTCATGACGGCACCGCCTACAGGCCGGAAAGGCCGGTGCGCACGGTGATGGCCTGCTCCACGGCGGTGACGAAGATCTTGCCGTCGCCGAAGTTGCCGGAATAGGCCTTGTACTTGATGAGCTTGAGCACGGGCTCCAGGTCCTCGTCCTCCACCACCATGATGATGAGGGTCTTGGGCAGCTCGTCGTAGTGCACGTTGCCCACGGTGATGCCCTTCTGCTTGCCGCGGCCAAAGGCGTTGATCTTGGTCATGGTGTGGTAGCCAGCCTCGGCCAGCCCGTCGGTGACGGCGTCGGCGGAATCCGGGCGCACGATGGCTCTGATCATCTTCATGTTGTTGCTCCTCTCTTGTCCCGGGTTAGTCGGAAAGGCCGTACTTCACGACCATGGCCTCAAGCTCATCCATGGTCATGGGCGTAGGGATGACGAAGTTCTTGTTCTCGATGATCTTGCGGGCAAGCTCGCTGTATTCCAAGGCCTGCTGCTCGGTGGGGTCGTATTCGGTAACGGTCTTCTTGTTGAATTCAGCCTTCTGCACGATGTTGTCGCGCGGGACAAAGTGGATCATCTGCGTGCCGATGGCCGCAGTGAATTCATCCAGGAATTCCCGTTCGCGGTCGACCTTGCGGCTGTTGCAGATGATGCCGCCGAGGCGCACGCCGCTCTGTTTGGCGAACTTCAAGAGGCCCTTGCAGATGTTGTTCGCCGCGTAGATGGCCATCATCTCGCCAGAGGCCACGATGTAAACCTCCTGAGCCTTGCCATCGCGGATGGGCATGGCGAAGCCGCCGCAGACCACGTCGCCGAGCACGTCGAAGAACACGAAGTCAAGGTCCTCGGTGTAGGCGCCCTGGGCCTCCATGAGGTCGATGGCCGTGATGATGCCGCGGCCTGCGCAGCCCACGCCGGGTTCCGGGCCGCCGGATTCTACACACTGAATGTTCATGTAGCCGGTTCTCACGACCTTCTCCTTGGTGACCTTCTCCGCGCCCTGGAGGCGCAGCACGTCCATCAGACTTTCCTGGGGCTTGCCGCCCAGGATCAGGCGGGTGGAATCGGCCTTGGGGTCACAGCCGTGGATGAACACCTTCTTGCCGTGGAAATGGGCCAGGGCTGCGGCAGTGTTCTGGGTGGTGGTGGACTTCCCGATGCCGCCCTTGCCGTAGATCGCGATCTTTCGTGTCATGGATGGACTCCTTCGCAGTAAATTAGGGCCCCGGGATGGACGCCCCCATAAGCCCTCCTAGAGCGAGGACCGTGCCACCCCTGGGCGCGGCGGCCGGGCCAGCGCCACGAACAGGAAGGCAACTATCTTTTTTTACAGTGTATTATTTACTGGCAAAGGGGCTGGCGCTGTGGCGGTGGGCCGTTATTTGCTCAGAGGCGAAGTGACGCGCAAGGAGCGGACGTGCCGTGACCAGTGACCCGGTGGGGTCGGCGCCGTACGTCTAAACTGCTACAATTAATGGATTATGACCTGAGTGGTGCGGTTATCGGCAAGGGTACCGAAACGTCATTTCCGTTGCCGGGCGGAGTCCGGTCGGGGCTATGGCGTGGGATGTCGCGGGGGCAGGGCTAGGCGTGCCTGCCCTGGCCACCGCGACCGGAGCGATAGTCGGCATAGCGCAGGCCGTGGCGGCGCATGCGGATGCCCATGCTGCGGTAGCTGAGACCGAGGTCCTGCGCGGCGCGGCTGGCGTTGCCGCAGGTGCGCGCCAGAGCCTCATCGAGCATCTCGCGTTCAATCTGCGCAAGCCGCGCGTCGAGGTCCACGTCGGTTGGCTCGCCCTTGGCGCGGGCCTGCTGGAGTTCCGGCGGCAGATGGTAGCCGTGCACGGCGTCGTCCTCGGTGAGGAGCACCGCGCGCTCGATGGCGTTTTCCAGCTCGCGTACGTTGCCGGGCCAGGAATAGGCCATGAGCAGGCTAAGCGCCGGGGTGGTGATGCGCGTGACGCGCTTCTCGGCTTCGGCGGCGAAGTGGGCCATGAAGTGTTCGGCCAGGGGGATGATGTCTCCGTCGCGCTCGCGCAGTGGCGGGATGGTGATGGGGAAGACGCTCAGGCGAAAATAGAGGTCCTCGCGAAAGGTCCCGGCCGCCGCCATGTCGGCCAGGTCCCGGTTGGTGGCGGCCACTATGCGCACGCCGACCTTGATCGGCTTGTTCCCGCCTACGCGCTCGAAGGTCTTGTCCTGTAGCACGCGCAGGAGCTTGGCCTGGGCGCCGGGTGAAAGCTCGCCCACCTCGTCGAGGAATAGCGTGCCGCCATCGGCCTCCTCGAAGCGCCCGCGCCGCTGCTGGTCTGCGCCGGTGAAGGCGCCCTTCTCGTGGCCGAAGATCTCGCTCTCGATGAGGGACTCCGGCAGGGCGGCGCAGTTCACCTTGACCAGCGGCCCGGCCGGGTCTGGCCCCTCGTCGTGGATGGCCGAGGTGATGAGCTCCTTGCCCACGCCGCTCTCACCCAGGAGCAGCACCGTGGTCCGCGCGCGGGCTACCTTGTGCACCAGGGCGAACACCGCCATCATGCGCGCCGAGCTGCCGATGATGTTGGCCGGTTTGAAGCGAACGCGGATGGCGTCCATAAGTTCCTGGTGGCGTTGTTCCCACTTCACCTTGTCCACGTGCTCGAACTGGTGCAGCTCCACCGCCTGGGCGAGCATGCCCGCGATGACGGAGAGCGCCTCTGCGCGTTTGCGCATGGCCAGCTGGTCGTCGAAGGGGAGGATGGCGCTGATGCTGCCGAGCACCTTTCTGCCGCGCAGGATGGGCACGCAGAGGAAGGCTCGGCCCAGGTCCTCGGCCAGGGTGACGCTGCCCGTGCGGTTCAGGAAGGTAGGCTCGTCGCCGATGCGCGGCACGATGACCGTTTGCGCCAGGCTGTCCACCTGACCAGTGATGCCCTCGCCGGGGAAATACACGCCCCGACCCTCTTCTGCCGGCGTCAGGCCCAGGCTGCGGTGGATGAAGGTGCAGCCGGTCTCCTGGTCACGCAGGTTGATCATGGCCCGGACCACGCCCATGTCTCTGCGCATGTACGCGAGAACGGCGTCCAGCGCGGCCGAGAGGCCCGCCGGAGACCCGACGTTGCGGCACATCTCCAGCAGCAGGGGGACGATTCTGCCGCGGCAAGCGTCAGGGTGGCAGACCTTCACCCGGGGGTCGTCGCGGCGGCGGACCCTCCCTGGGCATCCTCCGGGGGCGAGCTGTGGCGCATCGGTATCGTGCATGGCGGAACCCTCCGACTGTAGGATACATGCACTTTGCGAGGGTGGTCAACGTTGGCGGATTTTAGAAAAAACGTGTGCGGCGCAAAACCGGATAGGTCCAGGTTGCATGGAAAATGTAGTGCAACTGTGTAGTGCGACAAAGAAAAAGGGCTTGCGTAGCGAAACGCAAGCCCTTTTTGGTTGCTGCACTCCACCTGGAGCTGCACTCCACCTGGAGCTGCACTTCGATTCGCGGGCGGCCTGAATCGACAAAAGCTGGTCATGACCAAACGCTACCAGGATGAAGCGGCTATGAAAGAGACGCGTCAGCCGCGTATGCCGTACGACAAAAATTCCAATAGTATTTTCCAACAGACTTTCACAGCCGCCGCAGCGTGACCGCTGGCTTGATCCCGGTCGTCATCCGACCGAGTGCCCAGGCCGCCAGCACGCCGGCGGGACGTACATGGTCCCAGTCGGTTTCAATCCACGCCCCCGCGCGGGGGGCGACGCGAGCCGGTGCAGCTGGCCGCCCTGAACTCGGTGTTTCAATCCACGCCCCCGCGCGGGGGGCGACCGTCTGGCCGCGAGGGCGCCGCTCCAGGCACCATGTTTCAATCCACGCCCCCGCGCGGGGGGCGACCAGCCGCCGTGAACTCGCCAAGCCCGGTGATGTGTTTCAATCCACGCCCCCGCGCACGCGCTCGTGGTTCAGGCTGCCCTCGGCGGTGAAGCGATTCTCGGCCCACTGCGCCTCCACGTGGATGAGGGCGCACTGGCGCTCACAATAGAGCAGATGCTGCAGACCGGAGAGGGGCAGCAGCTCGTCTTCAGTGTACATGCGCTAGAACCCGTCGGTCTCCTCCAGGGCCAGGCCGGGCAGATTCGCCAGCGCGTAACTGCCATCGGCGTTCACCGTGAGGCTGTTGTGGACCTTGAACGAAGAATGCTGGCCCACCTTGCAGTTGTGCTTCCACCAAAAGACTTTGGCCACAGCCATGCTGCCCTCCGGTCTGGCGGAGGAAGCATCGTTCTCGAACAGCTTCGGCAGAATACCTTTGATTATTTCAGCATCGGAGTCGGAAAAACCTGTCCGTTCCGCAAGCTGTGGGTTCATGCTGCCGAAGGCCACGTAAACGCCCTTGTCCACCCGGTGCTTCATGCCCATGGTGTCCGCGCCGCGCTTGGTGCCATCGCCTTCGCCGCTCACGCTTTTTGTTATCTGCATGCTGGACACGCTGACGGGCTCGACGCTGACCGCGGCCTGCAAGGTGACCGGCCCACGGATGGGGATGGAGACTCCAGAGCCGTCGCCGCCTCCACCTCCAAAGGCGAACAGCTGGCCGAACGTGCGTACGTCGAACCATTTGGCGCAGGCCGCTTTGGCCGTGGCGTCCTTATCCGCCTGCGCGCCGAAGGCTGCCGTTCCAAGGCCGTGCTCGGCAGACTCCGCCCGCTTTCTCAGGCTTGGCAGCGCATCGATCTTGCGGTCGTCGGACTGGACGAAAATGGATTCGCCCCGCTCTTGAAGCCGGTCGCGCAGCTTGCGTTTAAGGCACACGTCGGAAATCTCGCCGAAGCCGTCGTAGTCCGTGCGCGGACGGTTGCCGTTGAGAGGGTTGCCGTTGGGGTTGGCGCGCAGGACCGTGATGATGACGGCGAAGTCGATTTTGTTCTGGAGGCTGCTCATTATTCTACTCCTTCAGTTTCGGCTGCGTTGCTCTTGTCCTTCTTCCAAACTTGACGCTGGCAGTGGTAGCCCAGCAAGAATTCCCCGGTCAGCCCCCGCCCGGAGGTGAAATCGTCCCCTTGGAAAGAATGGACGATGTCGTCGAGCAGGGCGTTCATGTTGTGCAGAAACCCACCCCTGCTGGCCCGCAGCCTCTGCATGTAGGGCTGTAGGGCCAGCTCGATGCTGCGCCACGTGGAGCAGGGGTGGTCGGCAAAGCGCTGCATGAGCCGCGCCGCCGTGGTCGGCCGGTCCTCTCCGGCCACATAGAGGGCCATCTCCTCAATGCGCTCCGCAACGGCCAAAAGCCGCCCGTACAGGTAGTCGCGTGATGTGCGTTCCAGCTCCAGGGCCATGTCGTATGTCCTCCGTTGTTCAGCCTTCGCGTGCCTTGCGTGGCGTCCCTTGTACATGGCGCAGGCAACACCCAGCGCCTGTTCCCATTCCCAATGCTCCTTGAAGCCGGGCCGATTGGCCGCACGGCGCACGCAGCCCTCGACCAGATCGGCTGGCGGTTCCCGGCCGTCCACGATGCAGGGCACCAGGCGCTCCACCGTGGCCCGTTTGAGCTTGTCGTCCAGCCTGCGGCCATAGGCCGCCTCGGCGATGGCCTTGGGCGTTGGTGCGCAGGGGCGCCACGGGGCAACCGGCGCCCCCTTTTTCTTGTCCTTATCCTTCTGCTTGGCGGAAACGCGCTGCGGCCAGGCCATGTCCGCATGCCATTTCTTCAGCCGCCCGAGAAACTCCGACCCGAGCAGCTCCCGATAATAGATGATGCTCATGCGGCCTGGCGTGGCGGAATCCACCCCCATGACCACGATGCATTCCGTGGGGGCGAGCTTGGCCGCGTAGCCCGCGATGTACTTGTTCAGCCGCAGGGCGAAGCTCTGGCCCAAGTCTCTGGTGTTGTCTGGCTCGGCTTGCGCGGGGGCATCGTCCATGTCGATGGGCTCGTCCAGCCAGTCGTGGGAATCCTCGATGGGAGGAGGTATGGGCTTGCCGGAAACCGCCCAACTGACGAAGACCTGCGTGTCGTTGCTGTGCCCCTGCCGGGCGATGAGCCAGCGCAGGGTGCTGTGGGCCTTTTGGGTGACCTCGTACCCCACGCCGCAGGCCTGCGTTCCGCCACTATCCGTAAAGCGCCCGCGAAAGACGAAGCCCGAGGAGTCGTTGGAGGAGATAAGTTTTGCCTTGTCGCCAGCGTGGCGGAGTTTCGCCGGGTGCAGGCTGCTCAGGGCAACCATATCCCCGTTCACCATGCATAGTCCCTTGGTTTCGATCGTGGCGGGGTAGTAGGCCGACCAATTGTCCAGAAGGCTCTGGTCCTCCCACACGCCGGAGGCGAGGTTGCCTGGGATTTCCACGCGCCAGCGCACGACGGCCTTGTCTGCGGACTGCCCCGCCGGGAGCACCGCCCAGAGCGGCCACTCCGCCGTCTCGGGCGTTTTCGACGAGGCGATTTTCCCGTCGGCATCAAGCGGGAGCACGCGCTGCCGCACCAAATCTTCGATCACCGCGCCGACCTCAAGGTACTTGTAAATCAGCACGGTCTTGGGGTGTGGCGCCGCCGCAACCCACTTGTGCAACTGCTCCAGGTAATCCTTGCGCGGCTGGTCGTCCTCTTTGGCGAAGCCGCTGGTGACCACGCCGCCGTATTTGCGAAAATCCGCCGCAACATATTGCAGACCGTCGCACAGCGGATGCGGCACCGGCCTGGACCCGGTACGCGCTGCCGACGCCTCGGTGCACGGAATCACGGTTGTGGCCTCGGCCTTGTCGATGACCCTTGCACGGGAGAAGGCCCCATCGCGGTCCAGGGTGATTTCAATATGCGCCCGCGCGGTGCTGTGGCTTTCCGGAACGGAAGCGCTTTCCGAATTCACAAAGGAAAGTTGCGCGAGAGTCCCATGTGTCTCATACAGCTTCTGCATCCAGCTCACGGCATTTCCTCCTCTTCCACCGGGCGATAGTTGCGCCCCTGCTCAAAATTCTTGGGTGTCATCGCGCGCACCTCCTTGCGGACGTTGCAGCCGTCCGGGCGGGGGAACTCAATGACGCCGCGCTTCATCACAGGCTGCCAAAAGCGGCTGCACAACATCTTTTCCCCGGTCTCGTCCGGGTAGTCGAAGCCGTGAAACATCAGTCCGAAGGCGAGTTCGTCGATGCCGTCGTAATGCCCCTCGCCTTCGCCGAAGGGACAAGGCTGCACGTAGCCCTGGCAGTCGCGCGTGCCCAGGAATATGTCCTGCCTGCCGCCGCGTTCCAGCATGCGCCGGGCAATCTCGAAGTGCTTGCCGTCGATTTGGTCGTGGGCCAGCTCCGGCCTGTGCTCGTTCCACTCGAAATGCGCCTGGACCTGGTACTCGACATCGGCCAGGAAGGTGTAGATGGCGAGGCTGTTGCCGCCGCCGTAGCCGAGAGGCTTCGTCCCCTTGGTCTGCGTGCGGATGGGCCGTATGATTCGCACCCTGTCGATGAACCAGATGAGCGTGGGTTTCCAGTAGATGGACTTGACGACGCCCTTCAGGGCCTCATAGGTGGGGATGTGGTAGGTACACTTCTCCCCGCCGATGCGCGTCAACGGATCGGTGAACAGGGCGTAGCGCCCGGTGAGCCGGAACGTTATGTCGTTCTTCACAAAACACCTCCATCGCAGATGAGCGGGGCCATCCCCTCGACCTCGGTTGCGGAAATTCCGAAACGTCCGCTGTAATGGCGGGCATCCAAATACCAAATTCCGCTTCCCTTTTGAGTCTCATGCAGGGCCTGTGCGTCGCACAATTTTTTAAACACGTTCGGAAAAACGTTGACGGCGTAGCGCTGCGCGCGTCGGAGCAGCGTCTTCTCCTGTTGCGGATGGAAAACGCCGCACAGTTGGGCGATGAGCTCCTTCCCTTCGCCGTAGGGCACGAGCACGCCGCAGGTGGGCGCGTCGATGACCGTGAATATCTCGCCGGCAGTAGCGAAGGACTGGCGTAGGGCAAGCGGTGCGCGCATGTTGCCGGAGTTCAGCGGATTGCACGAGAGCAGGTTGAACAGCGTGTCTCCATGCCCAGCATCTTTCGCGCAGACCGGGTAGGCCATTTCGTCGCGGCGGTCGAAGAACGCATAGGTGAAGTAGCGCTCCATGGCCTTGGGGTGCAGCAGCGAGCCGCCCAGCGAGTCGGGCTCCTTTCGGAAGTCGTCCAGAACGCGCAAGGTCATTTCGCGGCCGGTCTGAATCTCCCTGAGCCTGCTCAAATTCTCGCGGTCCGGGTTGACCACATGTACCTGGCCGGGCCGTCCGTCCTTGCTTTCGCCGTTGCGGTTGCAGCGCCCAGCCGTTTGAATGATGGAGTCCAGCCCGGCCAGAAAGCGGATGGCCGCGCCGAAGCTGATGTCCACCCCGGCCTCGATGAGCTGGGTGCTGACGCACAGCACCGGCCGCCCGGCTTTGAGCTCCGCGCGCATCTCGTCCAGCACGCGCAGCCTGTGCACCGCGCACATGTCCGTGCTCAGGTGCCGCACTTCGGCAATGCCGCGTGCGGCGCATTGCTCACACAACTCGCGCGCCCAGCGCTTGGTGTTGACGACCACGAGGCAACTGCCCGCCCGGCGCAGTTCGCCGATGGCGAGATCGGCGATTTCCGCGCCGCTCCAGCCGCCAGGCTTGGTGTCGTCGAGAATCTCGGTCCGTTTCAGTTTGCTGAAGTACGCATCCTGCTGCTGCGGCATAAGCTCGCACCGCGGATTAAGGGAGAGCACGCCCAGTTCGGGCCGGGCCAGCCTGTTCAACAACGGCTGCGTGGCAGTGCAGAGCACGACGCTGGCCCCGCATTCCCGAACCAGAAAGTTTACCGCATTGCAGAAGAGATGTGCGCAGTTCACCGGCAGCGTCTGGATCTCGTCGAAAATAATGACCGCCCCGGCGAGCCTGTGCATGCGCCTTGCGTTGCGCGTGCCGCCCCGGAACAGGCTCTCCAGGAACTGCACCATGGTGGTGTAGATGACCGGAGCGTCCCAGCTCTCCGAGGCCAGCCTCGTGCGCGGAGTGTCCTTTTCCGGAGTGAGGTTGGAGTGGTGCTCGAGCACCACGCTGCCGAATTCCTGGCCGGCCTCCAGGATTTTTCGGGCCACCTGGGCATTCTGGTCGATGATGGAGGTAAAGGGGATGACGTTGATGATTCTGGACATGCCGTGATGCGCCGCGTGCTGCAGGGCGAAGCGCAAGCCCGCCAAGGTCTTGCCGCCGCCGGTGGGCACGGTGAGCGTGAACACGCCCTTCGGTCCTGTGGCCCTGGCGAGGCAATGCGCCGATATTTCGCTGCGAATGGTGTCGATGGCGCGGTCGCCCTTGAATTGCGCGAGCCTGCCTTCCAGGCGTGTTGCCAGCTCTTGCCAGGGCACGGTGCCCAAGGAGCGCAGGGCGGCGTTTTCCGTGTTCCCGGCGTCGGCGCTGTCAGTGTGGTCTGCATCGACCAAACAGCTGAACAGCATCCGCGTCGTGAGCCCCAAGGAGAACCACGCCAGGGGGTTGTGAATCCGGCAGGCATTCGAAAGCCCCGGGGAGCACGCTTCACAATACGCGGACGCTTCAGGTCGAAGCGTTGCGGTCAGGCGTTCACGCATTTCCTTCATCACCTCGGGCATCAACTGTTCGCCCGGCGCGCCGAAGCCGTCGTCGAAGGCCTCCAGCACTTCCGTGAGGTGGGTCCGCTCGGCGTCCTTGTTCATGCGCTTGTCGAAAGCGTCCTCGCCCTCCGGCCCCAGGCAGTCGATAAGGCCAGAGTGATGCGAGCAGACGCACAGGGCCAGCATTTGGGCGAACAGGATGTTCGCCGGCGAGACCTTCCCGCGCGTGACAGCCTGCCATAGCCTTTGGGCGCCTGCGCTGGAGTGGTCGATCTTCCCCTTGAGTCCTTTGGCGTCGACGTACTCCTCATCCTCGGGGGTCAAAAATTCCCGTGACGGAACGTATATATTGCTGAAAGATCGGAGAAACTTTGCCCTCGTCGTGGGAAAAGCCGACGAGCTTGCCAGCGAGCGGCATCCCGAACGCCTGTGCGAAATCTTCAGCCCGCCGGGCAACGCCGAAGAGATGGGCCGGCAGCGTCTGTCCTGGTCGGGCGAGCGGCTTCGCGAAAGAGGGGCTATTCTGGATTTCTTCGTCCATGTACGACTCCAAAAGGTTCGACTGGTGAGAGCCTTGCACCGGTTATAAGCGTGATTCCGTACATGGGCACTATAGGTGATGCACGATAACGTACGCATTGCAAACTGCGAAGATCTCGTGGCCTGGGACTCAATGGGAACGACCTTGGCCGACCAAATTGGCACCAATTGGAAAATGGTGCACAATGCGCTTTGAACAGAATTTTGTTGGAACAGCAAAGGGTTGGGGCTGGCGTCCCCGCACGCGTCTGAAATGTTGCGAGTTTGGCAACCGTTTCCTCAACAGTTCCTTCGGATTGGATCAAGTACGCGTTATTTCCTGCGCCCAGCGTACGGTATGCGGGCTGCTCCCAACAGAGAACCGAAAGTGTGCCGCAGGTCATGGGGCCTGAGCTTCTTGTCTTCAAGTCCCGCGTGCTTGAGAATTCTGAGCCAATGCGTCTTGAATGTATGGTAAAATGACTTCCCGTTTTGCTGGTGCCAGACAAGTTGGCAATCATCGAGCTGATGTTGCCGCATGGCCTGGAGGACATTCCAGGCCTGACTGCTCAACGGTGTCCGAAGGTCTTTGCCATTCTTCGTTTTCCGATAGGTCACGCCATTGAGCTCCGGGCGCACGTTGCTCATTTCAACCCAAACGCCACGCCCCCGGTGTGTTGATTGTGTGATTGAGCATAGAGCAAAGGGTGGTAATATTCGTCAACGGCAGGCCGAGATGAATTTGCGCAACATGCATGGGAACAAGTGCAATGTTAAAATCTGTAGCTTCTATGGTGAAGGCAAGACAGCCCGGCCAAAGGACCTGAGGCCCTTTGGAATCCCCATAGCGTGAAAGGGACAGGGCGATTGTGTGAGGGGGGGGCAGGGGGGATTGCCTCCAGCCCCGGGGCATATTTCGTTCAGGGTGTTGTGCGGTGGTGCCTAGAACGCATGTGCCAACGCAATCCCGGCCAGCACGGCCAGAATCATCCACAGTCCGGCCTTGACGGCGCCCGCGGCGGCGCCATCGTACTGCACGGCGGTCACCTCGGTCTCCGGGGTCACCAGGTAGCGCAAAAATCGCGCAATTTCAGTCAGTAGCGGGATCATGGCGGCCTCCTGGGGCGTGTTGTGTTCTGGACGGTGGCGGCGGCCCGTGGCATGGTGTCACCGGTCCACACGTTTGTGCTAGCAGCGCGCGGGGCGTGCGGTCCAATCGCAATGCCTGAACCAGTGCTTCAGAAATCGTGATGCCCCGCCGGGGCGGCCTTCGGATAGTGTGGCGGTTGAACGGATTTTGGGAGGAGGGGCATGGAGCTCTACCAGTTGCGCACCTTTGTGGCCGTGGCCGAGGAGGAACACCTCACCCGCGCGGCGGAGCGGCTGTTCATCAGCCAGCCTGCGGTCTCGGCGCACATCAAGGCCCTGGAGGAGGAACTGGGCGTGCCGCTGTTCACGCGCAGCGCGCGCGGCATGCAGCTCACCCGCGAAGGCGCGGCCCTGAAAACCCAGGCCGAGGCGGCGCTCAAGAGCGTGGGCGACCTGCTTTCCCAGGCGCGCGACCTGCGCGAGAACATCACCGGGGCGCTGCACGTGGCGCTGAACACCGACCCGGACCTGCTGCGCGTGCGCCGGCTCATGGACGCCATGCGCGCAGCCCACCCCCGGCTGGAGGTGCACCTGCCGCAGAGCTCGTCCAACGTCATCATCGAGGACGTGCGCGCTGGCAGGCTGGACGCCGGTTTCGCCTTTGTGGCCGAGCCCGTGCGCAACGCGCTGCCGCCGGAGCTGGCCTGCCTGCACCTGGCCACCACCAGCCTGCACGTGGTGGCTCCGCCGGAGTGGAAGGATCGCCTGGAGACCTGCACCTGGGCCGATCTGGCCCACGAGTCCTGGGTCTGGTTCACCGATGCCTGCCCGTGCCGGTCGCTTTTGGAGCGCCAGCTCGCGCCTTATGTGAACGAGATCAGGAAGGTGGCCATCACCGATTACGAGGGCACCCTGAAGGCCCTGGTGGCCAGCGGAGCTGGGCTGGGGCTGATGCACCGCGACGAGGCCCAGGGCTGGGAGAACACCGGCGAGGTCTGCATTTGGCCACACGATGAGTTGCCCATCGGCATCTGCTTTTTTACGCGCACCGACCGCTTGAACGATGCGGCCATCCGCGCCGTGCGTCTGGCGTTGCGCGCTGTCTGGGAGCTTGAAGCCGAACCTGTCGAAGGCGTCTCTTAGGCCGTCGCCCTTGCCGCCCCCCCCCTTTTGCGATATGCCCGAAACCCATGCACGAACTATCCCTTATTGAGAGCATGCTGAGCATCATCCGCGAAGAGCGGGAGAAGCACGGCATGAAACGAATTTTCAAGGTGCGCGTGGTGAACGGCGCGCTTTCCGGCGCGGTGAGCGATGCCCTGGCTTTCGGCTGGGAGTGCCTGACCCAGGAGGGCGACCTCAAGGGCGTGGCGCTTGATATCACGGACGCGCCTCTGCACGTGGTTTGCGGGGCCTGCGGCAAGCCCTTTGCGCCGGAGGACAAGCACTACATGCCTTGCCCGGCCTGCGGAGAAATCCTCGGGCACGAGGTCACCAGCGGCAAGGAGCTCTACATCGAAGAAATCGAGGCCGATATCCCCGACGAAGCGGACGATGCGGCCAAACCGGGAGACTGACATGGGCAAGACCGTCACCATCGTGCGCAACGTCATGGAAGCCAATGAACGCCGCGCCGCCAAGCTCAAAACGTATTTCGAGGAGAACAGGATCCTCTGCCTGAACCTGATGAGCAGCCCCGGCGCGGGCAAGACCAGCCTTTTGGAGCGCACCCTGGCCGACCTCAAGGGCGAGTTCAAGATGGCCGTTATCGAGGGCGACCTGCAGACCGACAACGACGCGCGGCGCGTGGCCGCCACCGGCGCCCAGGCCGTGCAGGTGAACACCGAGGGCGGCTGCCACCTGGACGGCTCCATGATCGAGGACGCCATAGCGGAGCTCGACATGCAGGGACTGGACATCCTGTTCATCGAGAACGTGGGCAACCTGGTTTGCCCGGCGGAGTTCAACCTGGGCGAGGCCCACAAGGTGAGCATCCTCTCCGTGGCCGAGGGTGACGACAAGCCGGAGAAGTACCCGCTGATGTTCCACCTGTCCTCGGTGATGCTGCTGAACAAGACCGACCTGCTGCCCTACGTGGACTTCAGCCTGGACACCGCCAGCGCCCACGCCAGAAAGCTCAACAAGGACATTGAGATCTTCCCCGTGGCCTGCCGCACGGGCGAGGGGCTGGCCCCCTGGTACGACTGGCTGCGCAAGGCCCGCGCGGAAAAACGCTAGGACGGGCCGCCCCCATGCCCGCCAGCACGCCAAAATTCGCCGTGTTCGTCACCGGCAAAAGCGAGGCCCTCGTGCGCCGGTTTCTGGCGCGCTACGTCAAGCCCGCCTTCGGCCTGCAAAAGAACCAGTGGCGCATGAGCTACCGTGAGCAGTATCCGCTCACCGTGCTCTCGCGTCCGTTGCGCGCGGGCGAGGACCCGGAAGCCGTTTACGGGCCCCACGCGGGCAGCGGCGCGCTGGTGCTGGCCGCCCTGGCGGCGCAGCTGCCGAACTCGGGTCGCGTTGCCGCCCGCGCCTGGCTCAAGGCCAAGGGCTTCGACCCCGTGGTGGAGCTGGTGGTGGACGAAGGCGAAGGCGAGAACGGGCTCATCGACCAGGGCGCTGAAGTGGTGAATTTCATTAATCTTCGCTGCCCATGGCGTACCGAGGCCATTGAGGATCTGGACGCCTATTTGGCAGCGAACAACAAGCCGTTCTGGGCCTAAGACCATTTGACAAGCCCCGAGCCCGAACCTACCTTCCGGCTGCTTTTTTGAAAAACACTTCCGCCGGGCCGCGCCCGGCTTCAAGGAGATGACCATGAGCAAGGCATGCAAGAGCTGTCCCTCGGCCAGCGCTTCCGGGGGCTGCTCCTCCGGGCTCGACCCCAAGACCTGCGGCGAAAAGCCCGAAGACGAAAAGATCGCCAAGACCTTGAGCAAGATCAAGCACAAGATCGTGGTGCTGTCCGGCAAGGGCGGCGTGGGCAAAAGCACCGTCTCGGCCAACATCGCCATGGCGCTGGCCCAGGCGGGCAAGCAGGTGGGCCTGCTCGACGTGGACATCCACGGCCCGAGCATTCCGCGCCTCTTGTCCCTCTCCGACGCCAAGCCGCACATCGAGCCGGACCACATGGAGCCCGTGCCCTACAGCAACAACCTCTGGGTCATGTCGCTGGGCTTTCTCATTCCGGACAAGGAGACCGCCGTCATCTGGCGCGGCCCCATGAAGCTCGGCCTCATCAAGCAGTTCGTGCGCGATGTCTCCTGGGGCGAGCTCGACTATCTCGTGGCCGACTGCCCCCCGGGTACCGGCGATGAGCCCCTGGCCGTGTTGCAGACCTTCGGCCCCACGGCCCAGGCCGTCATCGTCACCACTCCGCAGGGCGTGGCCGTGGACGATGTGCGCCGCAGCGTGACCTTCTGCCGCCAGCTGGGCAACCCCATCCTGGGCATTGTGGAGAACATGAGCGGCTTTGTGTGCCCCAACTGCAAAACCACCCACGACATCTTCAATTCCGGCGGGGGCGAGGCCCTGGCCAAGGAGATGGGCGTGCCGTTCCTGGGCCGCATTCCCATGGACCCGGAAGTGGTGCGCAGCGGCGACGAGGGCTACCCCTTCATGAAGGTGCAGGGAGAAACCTTGGCCGGCAAGGCTCTGGGCAGGATAGTGGAGCCCATTCTGGCCCTCGGCTAGTTTTTAGCGGAAAAGACAAACGCGCCGCGGCGCGGGGTTTCGGCCTCGCGCCGCGTTTTTTTCAGCCCGCGCAGCGCTCCTGCGCGCCGGACTGGTACCGCGGGTGCAGCCCTTCTGTCTCCGCAGGTTCCGGTTCGCCCCCGGTGACCAGCTGCGCCCCGCCCATGGCCGCCTCGTAACCGGCGCCCCAGTCGCGCATGGTGACCAGGATGGGGAAGAGCCCCAGGCCCTGGGCCGTAAGGGAGTATTCCACCCGGGGCGGCACCTGCCGGTACACCTCCCGGATGATGAGGCCGTCGGCCTCCAGTTCGCGCAATTGCCGGGTGAGCATGCGGTCCGTCACCTCGGGCAGGTGGCGCTTGAGCTCGCTGTAGCGTTGCACCCCGGCCTGGCCCAGGTGGTACAGCACGATGGGCTTCCACTTACCGCCCATCACCGTGAGGGCCAGCTCGAAAAAGCAGCGGTAGGTGCGGCCTTGCAACTGCTTGGTGGCGCATTGTCTGGGCATGTCCGGGTTCCTCGCTATACATTATGATAGTACCTGCCCAAAAAGACCGTACTTGCGCAAATCGCAGGCTATGGCTATCAGCTAATTGCCCCATGAACGGGAGTCAACACAATTCGCGGAGGGAACGCATGAAAGTCATCGCCATCAACGGAAGCCCCAGGAAGGAAGGCAACACCCGCCTGCTTTTGGAGGCGGTCCTTAAGCCCCTGGCCGAGGCCGGGTGGGAGACGGAGCTGGTGCAGATCGGCGGCAAGAACATCCACGGCTGCCGCGCCTGCTTCAAGTGCTGGGAGACGCAGGACAAACGCTGCGTGTTCGGCAAGGACGCGTTCAACGACGTGTTCGAGAAGGTCCTCTCGGCGGACGCCGTCATCCTGGGCTCGCCCACGTATTTTGCGGACGTGACCGCGGAGATGAAAGCCTTTATGGACCGTGCGGGCTTTGTGGCCATGGCCAACGGCTGCCTGCTGGCGGGCAAGATCGGCGCGGCCGTGGTGGCCGTGCGCCGGGGCGGCGCCACCCACGTGTTCGACACCATGAACCACCTGTTCCAGATCTCGCAGATGGTGCTGCCGGGTTCCACCTACTGGAACATGGCCTACGGCCTGGAGCCCGGCAAGGTGGCCGAGGACGCCGAGGGCCTGAACAACATGGCCCACTTGGGCCAGGCCATCGACTGGCTGGGCACGGCCATCAGGAACGCCCCGCCCTACCCGGTGCGCAAAAGCCGCGAGGGCTAGCCAAAACGAAACAGGCGGGGCAAGGGGCCGGAGACCTCCGGATTCCCCTCGCGCCAAAGGGAAAGGCCTGGGACGGGCGTTGCTCGTTCCAGGCCTTTTGCGTACGCGAGGGGCGGCGGCGGGCTGGTTCAGGCCCTGGCTTTGCCCATGATGAAGCGCGCGATATTCTGGTCTTCCTCGCCGACATGCTCCTTGATCCAGGCAATGAGGAATTCCGTGAGGTCGCAGTAGGCCATGGAACCGTTCAGGCAGGCGTCGGCCAGGGCGCTGGTCTTTTCCACAAAGTCCTTGTGGAGCAGCGCGTGCTGCTCCCGCTCCGGATAGCCCAGGCGTTCCATGAGCCCTTCCTCGTCGAAGAAATGTTCCCTGGCGTAGAGGAACATGGACGTGATGGTGTGCATGATTTCCTCCTCGCCGCCTGGCGTTTCGGAGAGCTTGATGACCTGGTTGGCCAGCTCCATAATTGACTTGTGCTGTTGGTCTATCATGGCGTCGCCCAGGCTGAGCGAGTTGTCCCATTCGAAGCGTTGCATCCATCCTCCAGGTGGCCGCGCGCCGGCCTCCTGCGCCAAAGGGCGGAGGGGAGCGGCGGGTGTTCAGCGGGTGCGAGGGCCGGGGGCGGACAGCCGCGCCGTTCTACTTAGCCGCTGCGTAGTCCTAGCACCGCCGCCGGGCACTGCCAAGGGGGCGGAGGGCATTCTCTTTGTTTTAAACGGCTTCTTGCGGTCAGAGGCGGGGCGGGCCGTGGAGGATCATCTCGGCGATGGTCAGGTCGACGCGGGGCAGCCTGCTCATGCGCTCGCGCCCCAGCAGGTCCATTTCCAGGCGCGCAAGTTCTCCCAGCAGGGGGGTGCGGTCCAGCAAGGCCGGTTCGCAGGTCTTGGCCAAATCCTGGGCGCGGTCGCAGCCGGGGAAGGCGGTTTGCTGCCCGCCGGGGCGCAACAGCACGTTGGGCACGCCGTGCAGCCGGCAGATCATGGGCCGGTGCTCGTACAGGCCGCAGGCCAGGGAGCCTTCAACTTCCAAGCTCAGCGGGCAGGGCACCCGGGGGCGGGCGCCGGGCAGGGCGTTTTGGTGCATGCGCAGAAAGGTTTCGGCCATGTCGTGGATTTCCTGCCGGCGCTGGGCGGGCATGGCGGCCAGGCCCTGGGCCAGGTTCGTCCACTCCAGGTAGGTGTGGTGGCGGAACAGGGTCTCGCAGCAGCTGTTCTGGCAGCCCTGGCAGGAAAGGCCGATGGCCTGGGCCGAGGCTGCGTAGGCCTGGTCCATGCGCGTGTACAGATCGCGCAGGCGGCGCAGCACGGGATTTTTCAAAGGTTTTTTCATGCCGGGTCTTCCATGAGCCAGGCGTGGAGGCGGTCCAGGCTGGCGGTGTGGTCGCTTGAATCGGTGTCCAGCGTAAAGTCCGCTGCGGCCTCGTACAGGGGCTGGCGCTCCCGGAAAAGATCCTCGCGGGTGCGCCCGGGGGCGATGGCCAGGCCGCGGTTGTCGCCGTTGCCCACGCGCCGCAGGAAGCTCTCCAGGCTGATGTTCAGGTGCACCACCGGGCCCAGCAGGTGCAGGCGCTCCATGGCCTGGGCGCCGTAAATCACGCTGCCGCCGGTGGAGATGATGGTGCGCCGCACGCCCAGCATGGACACCAGGGTGTTTTCGACCTTGAGGAAGTCCTGCAGGCCCAGGCCGTCGAGCACGTCCTGCAGGGGCATGCCATAGTAGGCCTCGATGTGCCGGTCGGTGTCCAGGTGCGCCCAGCCGAGCTTTTCGGCCAGCAGGCGGCCCAGGGTGCTTTTGCCCGCCCCGGCCATGCCGATGAGGCTGACGCAGCCCTGGTCACACAGACGCGGCGAGCCGCCGGGCGTGAGGGGCGGAGAGGAGTCTTGCTGTGCGTGCATGGAAAATCGCTTCCGGCGGGGGGCCTTACGGAGTGGTTTTGGAGCACAGGACGACCTTGTCCTGTGCGTCGCGCTCGGCAACGAGCACGTCCACCTGCTCGGAGCTGGAGGTGTTCACGCGCTTGCCCACGTAGTCGGCCTGGATGGGCAGCTCACGGTGGCCCCGGTCGATGAGCACGAGCAGCTCCACCCGGCGCGGGCGGCCGAAGTCGAGGATGGCCTCCAGCGCGGCGCGGACGGTGCGGCCGGAGTAAAGCACGTCGTCCACCAGCACCACGCTGGCGCCTTCCACCTCGGCGGGAATTTCCGTGCTGCTGATGGCCGGGGTCTTGCCCAGGCTGCTCCAGTCGTCGCGGTACAGGTTGATGTCGAGCATGCCCAGGGTGACGGGCTTGCCCAGGCGGGCGTCCAGCAGCTTTTTGAGCCGCCGGGCCAGGTCCACGCCGCGGCGTTGAATGCCCACCAGGACCAGCGGGCCATCCTCGCCCCGGCGCTCGATGATTTCCGAGGCCAGGCGTTCCAGAGTGCGGGCCATTTCTTTGGCGGTAAGGATGGTGCGGGCGTCGGTCACGGTTTTTCCCCCGGCTGCACGACCAGACTGCGGCGGCAGAACTCCACGGCTTCTTTGGAGAAGTCTGATATTTCCGGCCAGTAGAGCTTGATGCGCATGAGCCCGAAGAACATGTTGGCGATGATCATGCCCGTGTCGGCCAGGGGCACGTCGCGGATGGTGCCGTGGGCGATGCCGCGCGACAGGAAGTCCTCGAACAGGGCGCGCATGCGCTCAATGAACCGGCTCATGGAGCGCTTGGTGATTTCCAGGATGCTGTAGGTGCCGAGCACGATCTTGATGTCCGCGGCATTGGCGTCGAGAAAGGTGAAGTGGCTGCCGAGCAGATCCTCAAGCGTCAGGGTGCCCTTGTCCATGCGCAAGCGGCAATGTTCCGCCAGGGTCTGGTACTTCTGGTCGAAGGTGTCCAGAATGTGCTGGAGGATGTCCTCCTTGCTCTCGAAATGGCGGTAGATTGTGCCTTCGGAGATGCTGGCGCGACGGGCCAGATTGGCCGTGGTCATTTTGTGGAACCCCACCTCGGAAATCATGTCCTTGGCGGTGGAGAGGATTAAATCCTTGGTGCTCATGCGCTGCCTCGTTTAAGGAGCGGAAGTGGCCTGCTGCATGGGGGGACAACGTATCCACCCGCATCACGCCGTGTAGCCCAGAGTCCAACTGCGGTCAACGCCGGAAGGGCCTCCCGCGCTCAATTGACAAAGGCTGGAGCCGTCATTATCTATCGACTTCCACCAACGCTCAAGGAGGCAGAAATGGTTGAACTGACTGACTCCGCAAAGGCCCAGCTGGATGGGTACTTTGCGGACAAAGAGAAATCCCCGATCCGCGTGTTCATGGCGTCCGGGGGTTGAAGCGGACCGAGGCTGTCGCTGGCTCTGGATGAGCCGCGTGAGAACGACGACACTTATGACGTGCAGGGGTACAGCTTCGTAGTGGAGCGTGCCCTGGGTGAACAGACCGGAACCATCCGCATCGACATGACCCAGTATGGGTTCAGCGTTGATTCGGAAAACCCCATGAGCCAAGGGGGAGGTTGCGGCGGCGGTTGCAGCGGAGGCGAGTCCTCTGGAGGTTGTTCCTCCAGCGGCTGTTCCTGCTAAACCTCACCAGTCACGATGTTCATAAGGGCGGCGTTCCACCAGGGCGCCGCCCCATTTTTTTGGGGAAGACGAACCGGCGCGGCACGGGCACTCAGTTGTTCTTTTCTGCCGATGAACCACAGCGCGCCAAAAAGGCGCACAAAGGAGTTTTCCCCATGATTACACTGAGCGATTCCGCCAAGGCGCAGTTGGACGGGTATTTTGCGGACAAGGAGAAATCTCCCATCCGCATCTTCCTGGCTGGCGGCTGCTGCGGCCCCAAGCTTTCCCTGGCACTGGACGAGCCCCGCGATGACGACGACACCTTTGAAGCCGGCGGCTACACGCTGCTGGCGGAAAAAAGTCTGCTCGCCACCTCTGGCGCCATCTCCATCGACATGACCGAATACGGTTTCAGCGTTGATTCCGAGAACCCCATGGGCAGCGGCGGCAGCTGCGGTTCCGGCGGCTGCGGCTCCGGTGGGTGCGGCTCTGGCGATTCCAGCGGCTGCGGCTGCTCCTGAACCCTGCGCCCGCGCATAAAAGCAAGGCGGCTCCTCCTGTTTCGGGGGGGGCCGCCTTTTTTTATGGCGCGTGTTCCGGGCGCCCGGCTTTAGCTGATAAGGCCGGCCACGCAGCGCAGCTCCACTTGGGCCTCGCGCGGCAGCGCGCTGACGGCGATGGCCACGCGGGCGGGTTTGTGCTGCGGGAAGAAGGTGGCGTAAATCTCGTTGAAAGCGCCGAAATTCGCCATGTCGAGAAGGTAGACGTCCACGGAGAGCACACGATCCATGGCGGAGCCGGAGGCCTCGACAACGGCCTTGAGGTTGGTCAAGGCCTGGCGGGTCTGGGCTGCGAAATTCTCAGGGATGACTCCGGTCTGGGGATCGATGCCGAGCTGGCCGCTGACGAAGGCGAACCCCCGGCAGACGATGGCCTGGCTGTAGGGGCCGATGGCGGCCGGGGCGGCATTGGTCTGGACGACTCTTGGCTCAAGGGGCATGGGGGCTCCTCTGTTGGAAATAAATCCGGCGGAAATACGGAGCGGCGGCATAAGCGGCGCCGTGGGCCGGGGCGCGCGGGATGCGCGTTTGGACGCAACTTTCGCTTCCCGTATCGTGTTTGCAGGCAAAAGGGAAGGCCGGCTCCGGGCGCGGGGGCTGGGTGTGGCGGGCGGGAAAACGCTGTGCCCGCCTTGAACCCTGGAACAATCGCCAGGGCTCAAGGCGGGAGCGGAGCAGGGCAGAGCTGCGCGCCGCTAAGTCAGCAGGCGCGCGGTCTGGAAGATGACCACCGCCGCCACATAGGCCAGGGCGGTGTTGAAGGTCATGGCGAAGGCGGCCCACTTCCAGCCGGCCTCCTTGGCCATGGCCACAATGGTCACCGAGCAGGGGGCGTAAAGGATGACGAAGGCGATGAGGGCCAGCGCCGCCGCCTTGGGGAAGGTCTTGTCGTGGGCCAGCATGTCCGAAAGGGGTGCGGCCTCTTCCGCGTCGATCTCGCCCAGGGAGTAGGCCGTGGCCAGGGTGGACACGATGACTTCCTTGGCGGCGAAGCCGCCCAGAAGCGCGATGTTCACCCGCCAGTTGAAGCCCGCCGGGGCGGAGAAATCCTCCATGGCCACGCCCGCGCGGCCCGCGAAGGAGTTGCGCAGGGCCGCCTCGGAGCGCTCGGCCTCGATGGTTTGGAGGGCGTCCTCGAGCTCGGCGGGGGCTTCCTCGCCCCTGGCCTTGTGCTCGTCGATCTGGGCCTGCAGCACCTGCGTGCGCTCGTCGAAAGGGCTGGCGGCGCGCTCGGAGAGCTGGGGAAAGGTCATGGCCGCCCAAAGCAGCAGGGAAATGGCCAGGATGATGGTGCCCGCCTTGCGCATATACTCCCAGGAGCGTTCCCAGGTGTGGATGCACAGGCCGCGCAGGGTGGGCATGCGGTAGGGCGGCAGCTCCATGACGAAGGGCGTGCTTTCGCCCCGCACCACGGTGGAGCGCAAGAGCTTGGCCACCAGCAGCGCGGCCACCCAGGCGCTCAGGGTTACGGCGGACATGACCACGGCTTCTTTGCCGGGAAAGAACGCCGCGGCGAGCATCAAAAACACCGGCACCTTGGCCCCGCAGGTCATGAAGGGAGCCACCAGCAGCGTGGCCAGCTTCTCCTTGGGGCTGCGCAGCGCGCGCGTGGCCATGACACCGGGCACGGCGCAGCCGCCCGCGATGCCGCCGGACACGATGAACGGCAGCACGCTGGTGCCGTGCAGGCCGAAGATGCGGAACACGCGGTCGAGCATGTAGGCCATGCGCGCCACGTAGCCCGTGTCCTCCAGGGCGGAGAGCAGGAAGAACATGATCATGATGAGCGGCA